>Ga0325401_1003466_pt1 | contig 14498 bp, 8 predicted proteins | sample PopdelMetagenome_FD_205666 | JGI IMG/M metagenome (GOLD analysis project Ga0325401, IMG submission 205666) | Populus deltoides microbial communities from Bellville, Georgia, United States - Xylem-PdKOR-R2 | ecosystem: Host-associated > Plants > Phyllosphere > Stem > Wood/Secondary xylem | place...
TATAGAGCGTGGCTTTAGGGCAGCTTTAAGGGAAGTGAAGTAAAATATGGAAATGAAGGAGGAGGAGGAGGAGGAGGAGGAAATGGGCGTGTACGACACGCGCTGGTTATATATATATATATATATATATATATATATATAACTGGGAAATAGGGTGACGCGTTGGTGGCTTCTTTGCAAGCCACGTATATATCCTCCTTGTCCTTCTTTCTTTGGGCGACTGTTGACCGTGGGTAGAAAGGGTGGATGACTTGCATTCCATGTTATCGAACATAGTTTTGAAACTTCACGGGTTAACTTGAAATCTAGCTGATCCAGCCCTGAGCCTAATCTAAGTAAAAAACAATTAGGATTTAGCCCGGTAAAACCCGGTCGACTCAGCGGGTTGACCCGGGTAAACTCGGCCTTAATTTTTTTTGGCAATTGTCTTGCTCTTCATCTTCTCGTGGCTACTACTATAAACTTCTTGTTACCTGGAGAAGTAGCTGGGGTGAACGCGTGAAGACCAGGTGGTGTAACTCGCGCGACAATCATTGACTCATCAACCCAGCTCGACCACTCTCCGTGTTCGAGTACCTTAACTCAGTTAGTCCCATCACGAGTCAAGAATATATAGATGTATGTACTGAGTTCCTCCACTTCATCGCTCCATCCTCTCTCTCCACAAGAAGCGACAGTTGTGTAAACGCTAGAAGGAGAGACTGCAGAGCTAAAATCAGCAATTCCATGTGGGGTGAGTCTTTGAATCACCCCGGTTGTTAACTCGGTTGCGTACACTGCAGCCCAACTCGTCCTTGGCTCGCCTGGGTTTTCATGTGTTGACAAGTATACTAATCTCCACTTACAGTTAAAAACATGAAAACCCAGGCGAGCCAAGGACCGTTTTGGCTTACCTCTCTTTTTTTTCCAAATAATCTCCACTCATAGTGGGCTTGTCCTTCATCAAAATTCCACCTTTTCCATTTAATAAAGGAACTTGTACAGGTTTAGGAATTCAAGGGCTGATCTTGATTGGGCGGATCATCTCTTCCTTCTGGATCCATCTATGACTTATGGATCTTGAGGATGGTTTCTAATGGGTAACCCTGGAAGTGAAGAGACCGAGGAGAAGGCTTACTTTATTGGGATTTTTTTTGGGTTGACTCGAGTTAACCCGGGTCAACCCATCTGACCTGTAACCCGATCATTAGACCGAGTCGACCACTAAGTCGGGTTTAAAAATTATGCTTTCAACCCTCTTCTTCATTTCCAATTATCTCATGTGTTGAACGTTAAATTAATAACTAATTTACGAAATAAAGTTAGAGCATTTTGTTGAAAAAACAAATTAGGATATTAAGGACCATAAAGAAAAAAGTAAATCCCTTTTCAATAAAAGACATAGTAGTTCTATTTTATCCTTCAATTTTAATTTTTTCATATTTCATTTTTCTTCTTTTAAAGTAATATATTTTCATTCTGAATTTTATTTTTTTACATTTTAGTTTTTAAAAGTTAAGAGATTAGAGAAAAAAATACTAAAAAAATTGAGAAAAGATGGTTCTCTTATGGTCTAATTTCAACTATAAAAAACTTTAATTTTAGTATTCATGTATTTATCTTTTTCGATAAAAAAAAAGGATATGTTCTATAGAAAAAAAGAAAAAGAAAGTATTAATAAGGGATGACAGGTTTTGATACCTTTTCTTCTTATTTCAAATATTATTTTGATTCCCTTTAGTTTTTATACAACAAACCACTTGGCTAAAAAATATATATTTTTTAGTAAAAAACATATTAAGAAAAAGGAGAATCTAGAACAAAAAATTACATTTTTCTAAAAAAGTTTAAACCATTACTTTACTTATGAAAACCATTTTAATAACCATATAATTAAATTAAAAAAATTAAAAAAGCCCCCATGTACAAGATAAAATATCTTGATATACATTTATCTTTTGTTCCTTAAAAAAAAATAATTTCCTATTTTAGTCTAAAAATAGTGTTAACAATTTTTTTATTAAGCTTATATATCAAATTTCAAATTTCAATTAAAATTATTTTTTCCATGATAGTAGAAAACACATTCATAATACCATGCATTCTTCTCTTGCTTTAGAAATTAACTAGATCATTGTCTCGCGTTACACTGCGAGTCGGTTCAAATTTTTCTTGCACATTAAAAAAATATTTAGATGTTACTAATATTTTTTTCGAGCATGAAAGAATTTAAATAATGTGAAAGTTGACTTGATGTAACCTGATTGACTTTATAGGTCAAAAAACAACTCATACAACTGGTAATAACATAGTTTGACTAAAAAAATTTTAATGTGATATTTTTTTAATATTAAGATAACAACATATTAGATTGACTTAAATCGATTTGGGTTAACATGTCAAATCTGTGACCCAGGTTATGAAACTATGATAACCCTATAAAAAATAAATCAAAATAAATTATAAAGCCTAAATTCCAATCAACAACATGTTGAAGGATGAGATTAAAAAAAGACCTAAGAAAGTGACCCTAGTTAACCTGTCAAATCTGTGACCCGGGTTATAAGACCGAGATAATCTTATGGAAAACAAATCAATACAAATTATGAATTTCAATTCTCAATCAACCCAATATTAAATGACGAGATTAAAAAAAGAAATCAATTAAAAATTCATAAAAAAACAACTTGAGTCAATCCACTAAACTCATGACTCTGGTCATCAAATTGAGATAACCTCATAGAAAAAAATTAAATGATTTAACCCGGATTAACCTGCCAAATTCGTGACTTTGATAATAAGACTAAGATAACTCTATGGAGATCAAATCAAAATAAATTATGAAATTCACTTTTCAATTGTTTTTATCAGATCCAATGTTGAAAGATGAAATTTATAAGAATTCTAATTAAGAAAAATAACACAAAAGATGAGCCAAGTCAACCCGAGTTAACCCGAGTCTTTGTGACTTTGATCGTGAGACCAAGATATCCTCATAGAAAGCAAATAAAAAAATATCATGAAGTTCAATTCTTATTTAAAGTGGATGACGAGGTTAAGGTGAAGTAATTAACCTCGACCGATGTTAAACTTCGGGCCCACAACTCCTATGGAGAGATTGGGGTGAGTGAGTGAGAAAAATACACTTAACAAAATAATAAGAGATGTACAATGCATATAAGAAATAAAATAAGGAATCTATCCATTTTAAGTTAATAACAAAAAGTAACGACAATGTACTTCTAGTTGTTTATTATTATGTTAGATTATTTACAATTCTCGTATCCATATTGTTTTGTAACAAGGACATCACACAATCAAGGTGCGTAGAAAAGCCCGTTCTAGGGGTTCATATCTTGAAAGGTGCTTTGTAATAGTTTGTCTTAGGTGTTACGTTGAATATTTGCCATTTGGCACTTTTGTAAGGACATGTAATGAAAATTGTAATGGAACACGAATTTGAATGTATGGACATGTAGATACGATGTTATGAATATATTATGTGGTATTCTTTTATGAGAATGTTGTGTTGTGAAATCACATGAGAATCGTATGAAAGAAAATACTAGTTATGTAAAATTGATGTTCGGCACTCGGGTATAAACTCATGTTGATAATGAGACTAGGAAAAGAATGCAAACTTATGAGTATGTCAATATGAAGTAACATAAATGTATAAATATGGAAATATAATATTGTGGGCATGTGTATTGATTATCCGTCTTATGAGAATGTTGATTTACGAAAGCTACATCCGTATGATGCCATGATAAGGAAGGGAACCTAATTACTAATTAATGGAATGTCATTGTGAGAAGTATCAAGAACCTAAGAAAAATCCACCGATTTTGGCTTTCAAAAAGTCAGGTTGTTACATGCCCCTTTACATTCCAAAAGAATTTCAGCAAGCATTCAACTTCCTTGAAATTGGTCTCATTATCTCAGGTCACCTGCCTAATTTGAAATTCAAACACTGGTTTATTTCATGGGTGACCTGCCCTTTTAAATTCCTAAAGAATTTCAGCAAACGTTCATGCTTTCCTAAAATTGATCTCATTATCTCAGGTGACCTACCCATTTTGAAATCCAAACATTAGTCTATTTTCACAGGCGACCTGTCCCTTTAAATTCCAAAAGAATTTCAGCAAGCATTCATACTTTCCCTGAAATTGGTTTCATTATATTGGGTGACCTACCCCATTTTGAAATCCGAACACTGATCTATTGTCACAAGCGACCTGCCCTTTTAAATTCTAAAAGAATTTCAGCAAGCATTCATGCTTTTCTAAAATTGATCTCATTATCTTGGGTGACTCATCCATTTTGAAATATAAATATTGGTCTATTTTCATGGGCGACCTGCCTATTTAAATTCCAAAAAATTTCAGCTAGCATTCATGCTTCTTTAAAATTAGTCTCATTATCTCGGGTGATCTACCCATTTTAAAATCACTAGTTTATTTTCTTATGCGACCTGTCCTTTTTCAAAAGGTGGTCTATTTTCATGGGCGACCTGCCTCTTTTCAGAAGATGGTCTACTTTCATGGGCGACTTGCCCTTTTCAAAAACCGGTCTATTTTGATGGGCGACCTGCCCCTTTTCGATTCATCAAAATCTTGTTGGATTTCACTGAGGATTTTTTTCTAAAAAGATTCAAAAACATTTATGCAATGCTTTAGGGTTACATGACATGCATATATCCTTACCTAGTTTGAAATATAGCCCTTATTTTTTATGCTCCATCGTCACAGGGTGCTTTTGCAATCCAAAGCCTTCTCAATTTTTTTTTCTTCTGATTCACCATCTCGTCTGAGTTTACCGTATATTAGCACTATAATTAAATGTAAGTGCAGTGCCCATCCTGAGCTACCTGCAACAATTACAGCTCTCGTTGTTTATTAAGCTTGACCATACCCCCAAGTATTGTGTTGTTTGAGCTTCGAGTTTGCCTTGTAAAGCCTTTTTTGTGGTTACAATGAATATCATCCTAAATTGGGAACAACTTGGAAACTCTCCATCCTATGACAATGTTGTGTGCTTTTAACATTTCTGACACACACTTTGGGGGGTTTAGGGCGATTTCCCTAACAAAGCTTTTTGCAAGATTTACTTTGTCTTTTCAAAAATCCAAGATTCATTAATGTCATGTCAAAAGTGTTATATCATGGCACTCGATGTAGGAGATGACCTACTTTGAGAAGGGTTAAAAACCGTTTGAAGTTTTGTGCTTAGATTCTCTCGACATGAACAAAAGACAAAAACGTTTTTTTTTCTTTTTATCATCACTTTCACAACTAATTTCTTAAGTGTGCCATTTATCAGTTCATCCTACGTGCTTGATTAGAAAGATCTTTTTAGGTGTGTAATAAAGGTTGAGTTGTATGTTTATCAAAGAAAGGAATTTACGGGCTCAAATGGTGTTTAAAGGACTTTAAACCTGGGATCACCATCAACCAACATTTACCATCTTTATAGAACAAAATGCCGTATGATCACTATATTTTCATTGGCAAGTTTTGTCTTTCCAAAAACTAGATAGGAAAATCCCTTATTCCAAAAAGGCTTCCTTTTTACCAAACGAGAATGAGAATTCTTAATGTTATCAATTGGTCAGTATATGATTCAATGCCCATATTTAAACTTGAACTTTAGGAGGAGGTTTCCTAACCATCCTTAACATTGTTACTTCTTTTTCTTATTTTGTCATCCTTATAAAAGAAAAAAAAAACATCTGATCATGCTACCTATTCTAATTTTTACCTAGAGGACCAAACATGGGTAGTAATGCTAAACCCAAGTTCTATCTTTATGGACAACCAATTACCTGAAAGGCTTTTTTTTTAGGTTGAAACTTTCAGCATTGACCTGGTATCAAAACCTGGCTGGTCTCTAATTATGGGTCATGTCTGCTTTTAGTTGCCTTGTAGCTTTTTAGTTTTCCTTAGATTTTCCCTAGTCTAGGACTTTATTTTAGCCCTTTCCAAGACTTAGGGTCTAATAATCTCTTGCTACCAATTTTGTTGTGGTCTCCACTTTTTCAGCCATCAAAAACATTTCTCACTTACCCCCAATGCGGGGTATGATCCGGGTCAGGGTTTTTTTTGGAAGAAGGACTCTTATTAGGTTCAAATTGGGATTGCAAATGATATATTCACTTTATGGATATAAAAGATGGCCTTCTTCATTTCAAGCAAAACTGGTTAGGACTGATAAATTTTGACTTCACCGTCATAGCGGTAATTTGAATTTCTCAAATTGGGATTGCAAAGGATATATTCACTTTATGGATATCAAAGATGATTTTTCCTCATTTCAAGCAAAATTGGTTAGGACTGATAAATTTTGACTTTACCGCCGTAGCGGTCTTTTGAATTATTTTTTGTGATTTTTATATGAATTATAAAAAACTTCATTGTCTTTTATTCCGCATAGTGTTCTTGTAAATCCTGGGAAAATTAAAGCTGGATTTAATTAAAGAAAATAAACTAAACTAAAAAGAAGTGGGGGAAAAACTAATATATTTAAAGAAAATGGGGCCTAAATGTAAATAAGAATAATTATAGAGCATAAATACTCCTCTTCTCACCAAGAGTAAAATCTGCAGCCACCGTAAAGAAAGAAAAGAGGGAGTTTTTTATCCATTTTTACAACTTAAGAGAGAAACACCAAAATTTCAAGAACCCGTCCAAGATTAAGGGTTATAGGTAGAATAAACACTGGTGGGCAAGGGATTAACAAGAAAATTTGAATAAGAAGAGAAAATGGGAGGGCCGACTATCATTAGAAAGAAAAGGAGGGAGTTGAAGATCGAAACCTTGATTCGTACCGGGTAAGGTGTTCTAAACATGGCCTTATGAGTCATTTCAAAGTCAATTATGAATTGATGTCTGGATGTTGAATTATAGATTAGAGTTCTTAGACTTGAATTGAGGAAAAAGTATGAGTTACTAAATTAATAACTTCATGTGTTAGGTGTAAATGGAAAGGTTGACGAATTTGGACAATTTATTCTCTTGACTTTTAGAGGGATTTCGGGTAGGAGGATGAAGTAATTAGGTTCAGGTTCCTCATAGAAACTGTAGTTTTGGATGTTGACTAACTAAGGAAATTGGTCTTGCTCAATTTGGAGTTATAGAACTCCAGCTATGGGTCACCAACCGAGACTGGGTCATGACAGACCCTGTAGGGTAGTAGGTCTATTTGTTGATGAGCAATTTTGACTGTCTTAGAGGTAAAATTGGGTTCTCCTTCTTCAGAGAACTTGTAGCCTCATGTCTTAGCTTTCTAAAGAGACCAATCTCGCTTATAACGGAGTTCTATAACTCTAGATATAGTTAAAAATTTGAGAACAGGTCAGACAGTAACGGTTCAAAAATAAGACAGTAACAGTTGACCAATAACAGTCTAAATGTTTGTTGATGAGCAATTTTGACTGTCTTAGAGGCAGAATTGTGTTCTCCTTTCTTCAGAGAACTTGTAGCCTTATGTCTTGGCTTTCCAAATAGACCAATCTCGCTTGAAACATAGTTCTATAACTCTAAATATAGTTAAAATCTGAGGAGAGGTCGGACAGTAACAATTCAATGTCTAGACAGTGACAGTTCGGGATTTAAACAAAAACAGTTCAAATATAAAGAAAGGAATGATAAATATGGTTGGACAAAGAACAACAATATTAATGGGTGAAATGAGAAAAATATAAAATATTATGAAATGACTGAAAGAAAGACTTGCTGGCTGTTGATATGGTTACTGTAAAACATATCCTTGAGTGAGGAAAATTTATAAGATAAACCTGTGATTTATAGGAAGGATCACAAGCGTAGTGCAACAGTAGCAGCAGGGGAGCACGAGTAGAGCTTTTATTGCAGGTAGGTGAATCACATCTATACCTTCTAGTTAAATTCCATGATTTAATATATTACCGATGTGAAATGTGAATTATTGAATGCATGTGTATTCAAGGTGAAAGGTTGTTGTGTGAAATGAAATTATCACTGACAAAGAAAATATGAGAAGTATGATTTGAGGCGTGAACTAGCATACATTTAGTGTATGTTAGGATCCTGGATAAGGGGATCGCCATATTTGGACTAGCATACATTTAGTGTATGTTAAGATCCCGGGTAAAGGGATCAAGCATGTATTGGCTAGCATACATTTAATGTATGTTATGATCCCGGGTAAGGGGATCACCCTGTATTGGCTAACATACATTTAGTGTATGTTAGGATCCCGGTAAGGGGATCACTTTGCATCGACTCCTACGGGGTGATGATGATGATACCAGTGAAATTGGTATCGATAATGTGTTAAGCAGAAATAATCATGTTTGATCTTATAAAGTCTGGAATGGAGGTTGATAGTGGAAGAGGGAACGTTTATTAATAGTTAAACAAGAAATAGATTCTAATGAAAACTAAAAGGGAGAAGTGAACAAAATATGAATGCATGTTACCCTTTTGAAATTGTTAGATATTTGTGTTGTTATATTTATTGTGATATTCACATTTCAATAATATGTATTTTGTTTTAGGATCATCGCATGCATGACAGAAGTAGATCCTAACTTATGTTCCCTTCTTGTAATCTAGGTTCTAAGGAGTATACCCTTGTATTTTGTAAACATGAAAATGTTTGTATAACTTAATTTGTATAATTAATGTTTAAACTTGATTGAATGAAATTAACTCTGTAGTTCATATAACCATATTTCATGACCGTGTATTTTTATCTATCCATAATGATATTTTGTTATATAATGTATATCATAAATATTGTGGTTGATAGGTGTGATAATATTTGTGGAATTGAAACCCAGGATGATTGGGTTGAGATTGAGTTATGAGATGCGAGTTATTAAAAGTGTAAATAGGTTACATGTCGATAACTTGGGACCTTCCAGTATAGGGGGGACTCCGTCAAAATTTTGGTAGATTTTAATACGAAAACCATGAATATATATACATATAAAAAAATTAATTACTCTGTTTTTTGGTTGACTTTGTTGGGCAAAGCTAGAACTTTCTTTAGTACCAAATCCCCTTCTCGGACTACTCAAGGCTTGACTTTCTCATTGTAAGCTTTCACCATTCTCTTTTAGTAGAGTTGGTAGAGATAGATTGCAGTTATTCTTTTTTCACTTACTAGGTTTAGTTGTTCATACCTCACTTTTACCTATTCGGCCTCTTCTAACCCATAATCTATCAATATTTTTAACGATGGAATTTCCATCTCCATAGGTGATATTGCTTCCATTCCATATATTAAAGAATATGGGGTTGCTCCGGTTGACGTCTTGACTACAATGTAATATGCATGAAGAGTAAAGGGCAATATCTTATGCTAGTCCTTATACATGACCACCATTTTCTGAATGATCTTCTTTATGTTTTTGTTGGTGGCTTCAACAACACTGTTCATCTTTGGTCGGTATAGGAATGAATTCGAGTTTTGATTTTTCATTTTGCATAGAGCTCCACTATCATTTTCCCATTAAAGTTCTAAGCATTATCATTCACTATATTTTCAAGAGCTCCGTATCAACGAACTAAATCCCGTTCAATGAATTTCGTTACCATTTTCTGGGTCACATGGGCATATGACCTCGAAAGTTCAATGCTCCATCAAAGTAGTCACATTGGTTTTATCAATATGGTGTAATACCGACCTCGTTCTTCTTATATAATCAAATATTTACTGAATTGTACTAGGAGAAATTATCACTACTCCTACCTCGTTACCATACATATTTACTACTCCGTCAAAGTACTCATTGTCCACCAATTTGGCTCTCTTTCCCCTTTTATAATCAATACATCTTCATCTGGGAAATTAAAGCTCAAAGGTTTATAGTCTTCGATCGCATTGTCTATCAAATGGCCAACAATGATGCTTCCCTTCACAGCTTTCCTTGTGTGTATACTATGTAATATTCAGCCAACAGTACTTGCCATCTTGTTATTCTGCTTGATAAGTAAGGCTTTTCAAAGATGTATCTAAGAGGATCTAACTTTAAAATTAACCATATGGTGTAATACAACATGTACTATCGAAGTCGTTTAGTGGCCTATACAAGTGTGCAACAAAGTTTCTCCACTGATGTATACCTGGATTTGCACTCTATAAACTTTATACTCAGATAATATACTACCTTTTCCTTCATGCTAGACTCATCATGTTGCCGGAGTACACATCTCATTGCGTTCTCAATTGTTGTTAAATACAAAATCAATAGTCTGCCAGGTATTAGGGGAACCAATAAAGGTGGATTTTGCAGATATCTTTTGATCTTATCAAAGGCCCCTTGGAATTCTTCATTCCATACTCTGGGATTCTGCTCTTAAAGGAGCTGAAAGATCGGTTCGCAAGTCAATGTCATTTTGGAGATAAATTGGGTAATATAATTCAGACGATCCAAGAATCCTCTAACTTCTCTTTCAGTTTTAGGAGTCGGCATATCCTGAATTGCCTTTACTTTATCAGGGTCTATTTCAATACTTTGACTACTTACCGTTAATTTGAGCAACTTTCCAGATTTTACCCCAAATGAGCACTTTGCGGGATTTAGCATAAGTTGATACTTTCTTAACCTTTTAACCAACTTTTTCAGATTCTGAAAATGGTCTTCTTGCTCTTTAGATTTGGCAATTATGTCATCCACATATACTTCAATAATCTCTTTATGCATCATATCATGGAATAAAGTCATCATCACCCTTTAATAAATAGCCCCAACATTCTTCAACCCAAATGGCATTTTTTTATAGTAAAAGGTTCCCACAGTGTAACAAAGGTTATTTTCCCTTTATCTTCTTTGACCATCTTGATCTAGTTGCACCTAGAGAAACCATCCATGAAGGAGTATGTCGAGTTTTGTGCGACATGGTTGACTAAGATATCATTAAGAGGCAATGAGAAGTCATCCTTCAGGCTTGCTTTGTTTAAATCCCTATATTCCATACATAATCTAATCTTTCTGCTTTTTTTGGGAACTATTACTATATTAGACACTCATTGTAGGTATCTAACTACTAAAAACCCAGCGTCTCACTACTTCGTTATCTCATCTTTTACCTTGAGTGCCATGTCTGGGCGGGTCCTCTGTGGTTTTTTCTTTACAGGTGTACATCATTCTTTTAATGGTATCTTGTGCACTACGATGTCAGTATCTAGACTAGACATATCTGCGTAGGACCAGGCAAACACATCGACATACTCTCGTAGCAATGCAATCAAATCCTTTGTTTCACTAGAGGTGATTAAAATCCTTATCTTTAACTATTTTTTGTCCTCCCTTGTACCAATGTTAACTGTTTTTAGCTCTTCTAATTGTTGCACTAACCTAGTGAATTCCTCCATAAGATCTTTTTCCCATTCATTTTTTTCCATTGCGATTGTATACTCATTAAAATTAGGCCGTTTATTCTTAGTGTAATGTGCTAGTGATTTCATGGATGGTCCACTTTCAGATTTCCTGAATGCGGAAGGTGTAAGTGCATGTTTGTTTGTAAAAAGAAAGACAGATAAAAAGAAAATATGAAAAAAAAGAGTATGATCTCATTGATAAAGGGAAAGGCTTAAACACAACAAAACCAATTTGTTGGTATCTCAAGCTTAGATTGCCAACTTGGTATGAAAACAACAAAATAAATAAAACACATAGAAAACACAAAACGAAACACAAAACATTTCCATTTAATTTTTAAAGACTATAGGAACTTCTTGATTCACCCAATTCTGGAATCTTCACCATTTTCCAACTTTCGTATAAAGGCCATTTCAGGCATCTTGTCTGCGGTATAGACAATCAATTGGCGTAGCAATTCTTCCTCTTCTGCCATTTCATTGTAGCTTTTGATCTCACCACTGTCTCGTTCCAATGTGTTGATGCCCATAATAGCGAGGCCTTGGTTAGGGACATCCAGTGCATCTTCTGAGTGAGCCACATAGACGGATTTAAGGAATGCTATATGGATTGGGGGAATGATAATCTTTTCTTCTTCTAGCTCTTTCCTTTCCAACCTAGCTAGTCTCTTCTCTCACCTGATATTGGTAGTTCTTTTGTAATCTTTGTTATTGGGCTTAAAGCCAAGCCCAAATCTTTAATTTGCAGCTTTCCATCTTATCGAGCTTATCCTTTCTAGATTTCTTGTGACAGGGTTGCACTAGAAAAGAAGCTTATGTTTTAAGAAATACCTAGTTGCCATCCTTGTGGCTTAAAAAATGGCTAGCTTTCTTAGCACCGAATTTTCAAGAACCCAATATATGTTAACAATTTCAAAGGTATGAAGATTCTCATCCTTGCTCTCTTTAGCCTCTATGTAAGTTACCACCACGTTCTGTATCATTGCTAGGGTTTCTTTAGCCCTGATTGTCACCAATGTTCCATTAATAATGTACTTCAGACATTGGAGCAAGGAGGAAGTTACAACGCCAGTAGTTTGTATCCAAGACCTTCATAGTAACATGTTATATGATGGGTCAATGTCCATTATTGGCATAGTTACTAGGAATGCTTGTAGGCTGATAAACAAATATATTTCAATGGTCCCTACCACCTATTTTGGAGACCTATCATATGCCTTGACTGTCATAGTGCTTATCAACATGTGGGTTGGATCAACCGACATTTCACCCAGCACATGTTTTGAGAGTACGTTCAAAGCTGAGCCATTGTCCATTAATACCTTACTGATGGTGCAATCTGGGCATCTTACTATAATGTATAGAGGTTTGTTGTGACCACTAGCATCGATGTAACCATATTATTTGATAGTTTCACCCACATCTACCTAATGTTTTGTCCATTTTTTATATATAAAATGCCTTGATATTCTTTGTTTTATGTTTTGAAGGCACTTTTGGATGAAAGATGCAAAAAGGAGTAAATTAGAGGTAATTGACAGATTTGATGTTCAGTAGATGTTTTGTGCAGAGCGTGAGTTCTAGAGGTCGAAATGAAGTGATTCTAGTGGCACTAAAAAGCTGACATCCATACCCTTCTGGAAATTTAATGCAAGAAAAATAAAAAGAGAAAGATCATGGAAATCACATCATGCAAAGTCAAATCTCGCATTTTGCCAATGTTAACCTTTGTCCATTCAAAATTTAATATCTGGAGCTAAAGAAGTCCAATTGATGCAAACTTAATTTTGTTGGATTTCTAATTCAAAGACCTATCAACGCTCCAAATTTCAACCAAAAATGATGTCATATGAGGGAGATATGATTTTTCAAAGATGACAACTGAATTCTGCCAGCAAACAGATTTCACGAAGAAACGAGTCCAAATTATATTCTGAAGCATCTAAACCGACATCCAAGTTTTTATATCATCAATTTAGCTCCTCTAAGTCAGCGATTGAAGATTTCATGCAAGGCTATTTCTCCTTTTTAGGAAAAATAGTTATTGAAGTACTTAAATGTAAACTTCCAACTTAAAGGAGGACTATTTTGTAAAATAGATACTAGGGTTTCTTAGCATATAAAAAGAAAGAGAGAAGGGGCTAGCACCCAGCAGAAAAAGAGGGAGAGCAGAAGGAGGCAGCAGCCAGTAGAGAATAAACACAAATTCTCTCCTCTACAAACCCTAAAATCATGCTCTCTTCAATCTTTAGAAGTATTTGTTCTATAGTTATGCAAAGCTAAGCTCTTTTCTTGGTTGCAAGGACGCAAAGACCTTTGGATTTCAAGAACCGTAGATTTATTCTTCCTTTTATTTTCAGTTTATGTTATGAATGAGTATGATTGTTTTCCTATGCATATGTTCTATGATTGTTGTTGATGATTGCTAGAGCGGACTCTAAATTATTGTTGTGAACAATCTATTGCTAAGTTTAATATCAAAACTGAAGTTGTGATATATGAACTTGTGAAGCAACTAAGCTTGATAATTGTGGCGGAACTACGTTATTGAACTTAGGGAGAACATTTGAACAAAGTGACACAAGCTGCAGACAGCTTGTATGTTGATCTTGATGAAATTATCTAGTTCTTAAAGCTACAATTAAATTGAATCATTAGTGCGGACACTTTGATTGTTTGTTGGTTAGGATTAGTTAGACGGTAGATCCGTTAATTAATCAACGTTAAGAAAAGATAAAATTTCAGAACATAAACTGCAATTTTCGTTTCAAGGATCAGTTCTAATTTTCGTGGGTGGATGTGTGCTTGTGACCAAGATTTGTTTTCTTGGTAAGTTTCGATTTTAATTGATTTTGTATGCTAGTTTAATTGCTGCCATAGTTTAGATAATCACAAACTAAATCCCCCCAATTACATAACGTACAACATAAAAATCTGACTTGAAACTTCCTCGTGGGATTGATCCCTTGCTTGCTCTATACTATCTTGTGTGTTTTAAGCTAGGGTAATTAATTTGTGCGATCGCGACATCACGACAAATTTTTTTTTTTTTTTTGATCAAATGTAAGAATTGAATAGATCAAAAAGAGCTGGAGACCAGCAATACAAGGAAAAGGGAACAAAATCCCTTGACCAGATCAAAAGCAAGACAA
>Ga0325401_1003471_pt1 | contig 14487 bp, 8 predicted proteins | sample PopdelMetagenome_FD_205666 | JGI IMG/M metagenome (GOLD analysis project Ga0325401, IMG submission 205666) | Populus deltoides microbial communities from Bellville, Georgia, United States - Xylem-PdKOR-R2 | ecosystem: Host-associated > Plants > Phyllosphere > Stem > Wood/Secondary xylem | place...
GATGTGTGAAAGAGGCACAATGTAAGGTTTCGAGGATTAAGAGTCATGATTGTCATGTCTTCATTCAAAGACTTCTTCCAACTGTTTTTCGACCTTACTTACCTAGGCCACTGCGGGAGGCATTAACTGAACTGTCTGTATTTTTTTGAGATATCTGTACAACAAATTTAAATGTCCAACACATGGAGTTAATGCAGATAAACATAATTGAAATAATTTGCAAACTTGAAAGGATTTTTCCTCTATCCTTCTTTGACTCCATGGAACACTTGACGATACATCTGCCTTACGAGGTAAAAGTTGGTGGACCTGTTCAATATCGATGGATGTATCCATTTGAACGTATGTTTTCATACTATGTTAATTTTATTCCCTTTTTATTTTAAAAATAATCTAATTGACAGAAATTATATAGATAAACAAATTTTTTATTATTAATATAAAAAATATTATTGAATACAATTTATGTAATAGATAGAAACTGAAAAAGGAGAAGATGAGTCTTCATCTAGACCAAGTGGGCAATGAGGTAGGTAGACCACATAAACCATCGAGGCTTGGCAACATCTCCTCGTACAATTGCCTAAATCCAGTCATCTCGAATCTAAGTTGCGTCATCTCAACACTAAACCAAGTCATCTAAGCTTCTACTTGTTCTCATATAATCACCTCGACAACCAAGGATTGGGAGCTCGAACCCTAATTACAAGGAACTAGCGGTCGATACACTATGACTTGTCTACATATCCTTGGCTGTAGTGTTTGAGATATTGTAAACCCGATTTCTTTCAGGTCTACTGGACAATCCAACCTCCAACTATAAATTCAGATCAAATTCTAGATGAGTCAAGGAATTGTCCTTGCATCTCTGATGTAATTGAGTGTTATTTTAAAAAAGACATATAAAAAAGGTGGTATTTAAAAAAATCAAAATTAAGGAAAGAAAAGCATGAGGTAGACGTTGTTGGGCCTGGTAAGCTAAGCCAAACATTTAACCCATCAAGAAAAGGCTCGCGTGTGGATGGCACATTGTCTAGAATTCCCTAGATTAGTGGCTGGAAAAACAAGGTTCTTGTGTTTTCATCTAAAAACCCATCTTTTTACCAAAAACACCTAGAAAACCTTGTTAAACTAATTCGTGGCCTCCTAAAACACAAAAAATTACCTCAAAACCTAAAATCAACCTAAAATAAAAAAATCTTTCTAAGTTTGGATCTCTTTTTTTTAGGCACTTTCAAAGTAAAAACACATACCTAATTTGAACTCTTCTCATCATAAAAAACTATCTGATATAAAAATCGATCTTTTTTATTGCTAGAATCATTATCAACGACAACTTTCTCTATTTACACTGAAATTCAACAAGCCCCTCTCTTTTCTCCCACTAAAAAAAAACTAAAAATAAAAAAAATAAAATTTAATATCAAAATTAAATTTTCAAAAATTAAAGGGACAGCTTACCTACTAGCTAAAAAAGATGGGGATTAAATTGAACTTTTCAAACAAATTTCAAAATCACCACTTATTTTACCCTTTTTTTCCACTCTAATCCTCTGTCTTTTAATTTAATTGTCTCTCCAAAAAAATATATGCAATTGAATGCTAATTTAAATTCGAATAAGCTTAATTGTGTGACATAAAAGTTTGATATGTAAATTAAAAATTAAAAATAAACTCACCATTACAATCAAAAATGATTTGTGAAAAAGTACACAAATGTTTAGCACGCTACAACAATAATTCCAGCACTCCTTTAATATCTTTTAATTTAATTATGTGCCATCAATTCTCAAGGACAATTATGAAATAAATCAGAAGAGTAGATTACCAGTAACTTAAAAAAAAAAAAAAAAACCATCACAGTAATACATGCTTGAAATTGTAAAAAATTGTATGTCCTATTTAGTTGCGAGAACTACTAATTCAGTAAATTAAACTGATTGCGAGGAAACAATTGGTTTGATGATTAAAAATATATTATTTTTTTATTTAGTTTTCGTATTTAAATTTGGAAATTAGTACATGATTTATTTTGGATTAATACACAAACTAGTTCAAAAATAACAATTATTTTATAATATTTCGAAACGGAAAAATTAAAAACAGAGATATGTCTTATTGCACTTCATATTTTAATAATATTAAAATTCATTTCAAAACTATTTTAAAACATTTATATTAATTATGTCTTTTTTTTTATCTATTTAATCAAATATATTTTTATTTATATTCTTTCTGTCATCTAACATTTAATCAAATGCAATGGAGCAAAATGTAAACCTGCTTTAAAAAAAAAACAGAGAATAAAAAAATAAAAATAAAAATAAAAAGAACAGGAAATAAATGAAATCAACAGGAAATGTCATCTAAAAATAAATGAGGCCAAACCTAAAATGCTAAGAGATTAAAAAAAACACTGTACTCCATAATTCCCCCAACCAAACAAAAAAGAAATGAAAGAGTAACCATAAATGACGTCAAGGTCTGTTAGAAATTAATGGCAAGAAAATTAAGCTGCAAATACAAAGCCTCAAAGTTTTCACCGTATAAGTATCATCCCTCTCTCGTTTTCTGTCTCTCTGCTACCTCTGATCTTGTCTTCACACCATGGCTCTCTCCAAGACTGCACTAGACACTGATGTTTCTGTCCACTCGACCTTCGCATCTCGATATGTTCGAGCCTCGCTTCCAAGGTGATCTATATCCCATCACTTCCTGAATCTGTTTTTCTGATTTCGATCTTTAAATCATTTTTTTTCCATGATGGACATTCTTTCAGGTTCAGAATGCCAGAGAATTCGATCCCAAAAGAGGCAGCCTACCAGATCATAAACGATGAGCTCATGTTGGATGGAAACCCTAGGCTGAACCTGGCGTCTTTTGTGACAACATGGATGGAGCCTGAGTGCGACAAGCTCATCATGGCTTCTGTTAACAAGAACTATGTTGACATGGATGAGTATCCTGTCACCACTGAATTACAGGCGAGTTAATTATATTTGCTTAGTATTTCAGATCATATTCTTGTGTTGCATTCATAAATAATTATATATTTCCATGCATGAATTAATTATTCTAAAATGGATATTTCATTTAGATCAAAAACTTGTTTCAGCTCTTTGGATCTGTAATCTTCTCATGAATTAAGTGATGCATGGAGGTGTGACAGCCATGATAGTTTCCTAGCCAGCACTATTCAGATCATTGTTATACAAAGATTTTGACTAAATAAAAAAAAATTATATCAAAAACTTTATATTACGTCTAGTTAATGTCTCGATCGGGATAAAAGTGACATGTACAAGAAGAAACAAAAAGATATTAGGCCAGAGAAACAGAGATAGCTCTGTTTTTTAAACAGTTTAATTTGAAGTAAGTTCTTCTCTTTTTAAATAATTAATTGTTTTTTTTTCTTTTGCTGATATAATAATTAAATGCTATTTTAATGTAATAAATATGTCAGTTTTTTACTCATTGAATGATATGATGTTATATATGGGATTTAAATCTAAAAAAACAAAAAACCATCACATATCTATATATGGTGTAATTAATATTATATATTGATATAATCCTATCATATATATATTGTTGTTGCTGGCCTAGAGGGAAAGTAGGATAAAATGGAAAACCGAAAGAAGGCCGATTTTTAGGCAGATTGAGGTTTGATTGGGTCATCATTAGGTTTGCTTGGTGCTTTTTTCCTAAGACTAGGTGTTGTTTATCCGAGATTTCAGCTTTAATCTCTATAATTTCGGTGTGTCAAAGCTAAATAACGAGATTGTTTTTTAAAGTATTTATTATTATTTAAAAATATATTAAAATAATATTTGTTTTATTTTAAAAAAATTATTTTTGATATTAATATATTTGAACAATTTAAAAATATACAAAATTAAATAATTTAAAACAAATATATATATACATATAAATCAATATTTTTTAAAAACATTTTTAAAACTCAAAAATAAACGAGTTAAGAAAAATCATGAAAAAACATAATTTTAAATTTACTTAATTTATATATCTAACATGTGAGTCAAACCATGGCCCAAACAGATTTAATAGCTTTGATATTAAAAGAATTTAGAGCAGAGATTGGTAAATAATTTTGGAATTTGTTTTTATTAATAAATCATATTCACAGTCAGTAAAAAGTGATGGAATCCCGATACACATTTTGGACCACAAACTCTCTTTAATCTTGTATGATAATTTCTCTTGAAATATCAGTATTTTTTAAAATATATATAAAAAAATCAATTAAAAAGCTAGAAAGATCACATTATAGATAAATGCACCAAAATTATTAAGAAATCGTTGTTAAAAATAATTCAATTATTTTAAGGAGATTAATTTCATATACAATATTATCATTACATTCAAATAAAAAATTAGAGCAAAGAACATATTTAATTATTTATCCCCCAACTATCATGCAACTCTCAACAATGTCTCCAAACAAAAACAAATTCCCAATTGGATCCCCTAATCGATGAGACCTTACCCGATTAACCCTCCCCTTAAATTTTTTGCCTTTAAATCTTAAGAAACGAGGCCGTTTTAATTGGGTGATGTTTGATAGAAGAGGGATCTAATTGGGAATTGCTTTTGGTTTGGAGAGCCAGCAAGAATAATGGGATTTTTTGGAGACAAATATGTCTTTTTCCCAAAAAAAAAATCAATTTAGAAAATTATCAAAATAATTTAACCACATAATTCCCTTCTTAAGACAATAAAGCTTCTCATATAATTTTGCCTTATTCTTCATATGGTCTTATTAATGAGAAAACAAATCAGTCCCAATTAACTCAAAAAATAATTAATTTAAATCTGAATTACAATCATCTTTTAAATAACGAACATTTAATATTAAAGCTCGTGGAGCTCATCTTCTAATTCCTATACAAGCAGAATCGATGTGTTAACATGATAGCACATCTCTTCAATGCCCCACTTGGAGAATCAGAGACTGCAGTTGGAGTAGGAACTGTAGGATCCTCAGAGGCAATCATGTTGGCAGGTTTAGCATTCAAAAGAAAATGGCAGAACAAGAGAAAAGCTGAGGGAAAGCCATGTGATCAGCCCAACATCGTCACCGGGGCCAATGTTCAGGTAATAAATTTAGATTAGTACTATGCTTCTTTTTCAATAATTCAAATGTGATCATTGCTAGTATAGCTAAGAATTTGTTGACCCCTTTGCATGAATTAAAGGTTTGCTGGGAGAAATTTGCAAGGTATTTTGAAGTGGAGTTGAAAGAAGTGAAGCTAAGAGAAGGCTATTATGTGATGGACCCTGAAAAGGCGGTGGAAATGGTGGATGAGAACACAATCTGTGTTGCTGCTATCCTTGGCTCCACTCTCAATGGAGAGTTTGAAGATGTCAAGCTCTTGAATGATCTATTGACCAAGAAGAACAAGGAAACTGGGTATGATCTCTCTCTCTCTCTCTCGACATTACATTCTTACATGTACGTTACACTAAATCCAACAAGAATTTCACTATTTTGCAGATGGGATACACCAATCCATGTGGACGCAGCAAGTGGAGGATTCATAGCACCATTCATATACCCTGATCTTGAATGGGATTTTCGGTTGCCATTGGTGAAGAGCATCAATGTTAGTGGACACAAATATGGACTAGTTTATGCTGGAATTGGTTGGGTCATTTGGAGGAGCAAAGAGGACTTGCCTGAAGAGCTTATCTTCCATATCAATTATCTCGGAGCTGATCAGCCCACCTTCACCCTCAACTTCTCTAAAGGTTATTTCCAAGCTCAAAATAGCTTTCTCTTAACAGTTTTCTACCTACCTAGCTTACCCTATATCTTACATGGATAAGCTAAATCTTGCCTCTTGTTGTTGCAGGTTCTAGTCAAGTCATTGCCCAGTACTATCAACTGATTCGTTTGGGTTATGAGGTAGGTTTCAACATCTATGAACATGAGAAATTAGCTAGTTTTGAGACACCAAAATTATTAATCTTTTTTTCATCAGGGATACAAGAATGTTATGGAGAATTGCAGAGACAACATGCTAGTGCTCAAAGAAGGATTGGAGCTGACAGGCAGGTTCGACATTATCTCTAAAGACATTGGAGTACCATTGGTAGCCTTTTCTTTGAAGGACAATAGCACCCACAACGAGTTTGAGGTATCCGACATGCTAAGGCGGTTTGGTTGGATTGTGCCAGCATACACCATGCCTCCTGATGCTCAGCATATTACAGTGTTGCGCGTCGTTATACGAGAAGACTTCTCACGAACACTAGCCGAACGGCTTGTCAATGATATCCAGAAAGTTATGCATGAGCTTGAGACCGTACCATGCAAAGTTTGTGCTAGGATTTCGATTTCTGGTGATGGTGATAATGAGCAGCATGGTGCTGTGGTTGTGAAGAAAACTGCTCTAGAGACACAGAGGGAGATAACTACAATTTGGAGGAAGTTTGTCATGGAAAAGAAGAAGATGAATGGTGTTTGCTAAAGATTTTTCTCACTTCATCAATTATCTCCCAAAAGAGTAGAGCCTTAGTCGCATTTGGAAATTAATGCCGGTGTGGTTGTGATTATATTCGCGTTGCGAACCAAAAGCATTATTTTAATACTTTTGATTTGAAAACGCGAATAATATTTTTCAAGTTGCAATATTTTCTATTCCTGGAATTTGTTAAAATTCTACTTATTATATGATAATAATATATATCCCTCTTAAGCTTTCAAGGTTTTATTTTACAATTAAGTAGTATTCTCGAGTGAATCTAATTTCATATATCAAAATTAAATTCAATACATATTTCACAATGAAATTTAAAGTACATGATTAGGAAAAAAAAACTTACTGAAAAATATCTTTAATGTCTAATTGAGCTTGTTTCATAAGCCTAACACAAAACATAATTAACCAATCCCTTGAAATTTCAATCTTAATTTCTTGGCTTGCAATGAACTAAGAGTTTAATCAAGTTTTGAGTTTTAATTAATCAAGTTTTGAGTTTTAAAAAATCAAATGATCAGCAAGGGTTCTAATTTAATTAATCAAGTTTTGAGTTTGCTTTTTAGAAATTATCAACTTGAATCTTATAAATTTCAAAGTTATTGGAGGTTTACATGACCGTTAGCTTCAATGCTTATAAAATTAATTAAGATGCGCAAAAACTGGTTCGGACACCATCATTAATCTAAAAACTGTAGGAAAACTAACTTATCTTTCCTTTGATATTATTCATCTTTAAATAGAGATTACAGAAGCATGGGCAACGGTTACAAAGCTAATATCATGGCTGTCTATTGTGCTATACATGGAATATTATGGCTGTCTATTGTGCTATACATGGAAACATAATCACTGCCTATTATGTTGTGCATGGAAGGAAATCACGTATACTAAACAGAGAAATAAAATCATGGGGATAGAATCATGGTTGATAGACTGTATCTCTTCATCCCCCCTCAAGCTCAAGGCGGTATGGGACCGATGAAGAGCTTGGTTCTATTTGGTAGAAATTTGGCAGCGCATAAAGGTTTTGTAAAGATATCAGCGATTTGAGCTGGACCAGAGATATGTTGCAGAGAAAGACTACCACGAGCAACTTGTTCCCGAACAAAATGAACATCAATCTCAATATGTTTCGTGCGATGATGGAAGACAGGATTCTCAGCCATGTTGATAGCACTGAGGTTGTCACAATATAATGTGGGAGCAGGAAGTAAATAGCCGATGCTTTTCAGAAGATGTATAAACCACATAAGTTCAGCAGTGGTGGATGCTAAAGCATGATATTCAGCCTCCGCTATGGAACGAGACATTTTAGCTTGCTTTTTAGCTCCCCAAGACAACAAGTTATCACCCATATAGATTGCAAAACCAGTCATAGAACGACGATCATCCCTAGAGCCGGCCCAATCCGCATCACAAGAACCACGAAGTGCAATTGGAGGAGTTTTGACAAAGTGAAGACCAATATTAAGAGTGCCTTTGAGGTACCGAAATACACGCTTAACAGCAATGAGATGAGAGTCACGAGGATGGTGCATGAATTGGCAGACATTATGGACCGCATAGGAGATATCGGGGCGTGTCAAGGTGAGATATTGAAGCGATCCAACAAGTCGACGATAATAAGTGGAATCAGATAGGAGAGTGCCCTCACCAGCAGTCAATGACGTACCAGAAGCCATAGGGGTGGAGACTGGTTTTGCACCAGCCAACTCAAACTTCTGAAGCAAAGAAAGAAGATAGCGAGTCTGAGTGACAGTGATGGTCGACTCATCGCGTGTGATTTGGAGTCCTAAAAAGAAATTAGCATCGCCAAGATCCTTCATGTGAAAGGCAGCAGATAGATGAGAAATAAAGCTCCTGATGCTGGAAGGAGAGCTCCCGGTTATAAGAATGTCATCGACATAAATTAAAAGCATAATGATATCTGAACCTTGACGATGAGTAAACAAGGATTGATTACAGGGACACCGATGAAAACCCATTTGCTGAATATAAGCACTGAACTTCATGTACCACGCTCTTGGAGCCTGTTTTAAACCGTAAAGAGCTTTATGCAAGTGACAAACATGATGAGGGTGAGACGAGTCTTCAAAGCCAGGTGGTTGAGATAAATAGACCCGCTCTTGTAGATCACCATGGAGGAAGGCATTACTGACATCAAGCTGTTTAATGGACCAGCCGTGAGACAAACCAAGTGTGAGAATTAATCTGATGGTACCATGTTTAACCACTGGACTAAAGGTTTCATCATAGTCCAAGCCAGGGAGTTGTGTGAAGCCACGGGCAACTAGTCGGCCTTTATAGCGTTCAATTGAGCCATCAGATCGTGTTTTAATTTTAAACACCCATTTGCTACTGACTAGGTTCATGTCTGATCGTCGAGGCACCAAAGTCCACGTGTTGTTGCTGGCGAGGGCAGTAATTTCAGCTTGCATGGCTTGCTGCCATTTTGGATCAGTGAGAGCTTGCTTATACGTCTGAGGCTCTTATGGATGATTTTCAAAATCAACTAGAAAGCATGCAAGTATTGGATGTCTGGAAGAAAAGAAAGTCTTAGGCTTTAGTGAACCTGTTTGAGCCCGTGTGATCATAGAATGACGACGACGTGGAGCAGAGTGTGAGATGATCCCAGTTGGCAGAGAAGATAATTCTGGTGCATCCTGAATGACAGTGTTAGGAGGAGGTTCCTGGCATGGAGGAGAGTGAGGCATTAATGCAGAGTTTTGAATAGGAGGAGATGAAGACTGCTCATAGCCAACAGGATTGACAACTGCAGGTAAAGAATCCATTGGTATAGATTGCACAGTAGCAATTTGAAGAGACCTGGGAAGAGCACGAACTTTGAACTCATGAAAGTCAGATATGGTGCACCTTTGTGTAGACCTGAAGGGAAAGGTTAATTCATCAAATTTTACATGTCGAGAAATATATATGCGACCTGTTTGCATGTTTAAACATTGATACCCTTTGTGATGTGTAGAGTAGCCCAAGAACACACAGCGAACAGATTTATAGTCCAATTTTGATCGCCCAAAAGGGTTCAGTAATGGATAACATGCACACCCGAAAACTCGTAGAAGAGTATAAGATGGTGGTGATCCAGAAACAAGCTCACAAGGGGACTTATTTCCAAGAGTAGGAATTGGAAGCCGATTGATAAGGAATACTGCAGTTGTGAATGCAGCTGTCCAGAATCGTGGCGGGATGGATGCATGAGCCATTAATGTTAAACCAGTGTCCACAATATGTCGATGCCGACGTTCAGCCAATCCATTTTGCTCTGGTGTGCCAGGACAAGATAATCTGTGAATAATACCATTGGAAACAAAACAGTCTTGTAAACTTTGGTTTACAAATTCTCCTCCACCATCACTCTGAATTATTTTTATAGTAGTATTGAACTGGTTAGCCATTTGCTGCAGAAATGCTGGAAATATAGTAATAACATCAGATTTTCGAGCCATAAGAAAGTGTCATATGTATCGAGAATATTCATCAACGATGATTAAATTAAATCGAAATCCATCATATGATGGAATTGATGCAGGTCCCCACACATCGGTATGAAGAGTGTGTAAAAAAGTAGTAGCATATGTCTTTCGAGAGCAAAATGGTAACTTTGTTGATTTACCCAAAACACAACTTTCACAAAAACCAACAGTATTATTCAAAGATGATAAACGTAAAAGCTGAAGAATTCAAGATTGAGGATGTCCCAGTCGAGCATGCCACAAGCTGCTAGATACTTTTGTTGATAACAGGCCAACTGGAGATTTTGTATGTTGTCGTAGTTGGATTGCATACAAGCCATCAACCATAGCACCTGTTTCGTCCTCATGTCCTTAAGAAGAAAGCCCCAAAAATAAAATATGAAATAACAGTTATGCTCCTTTGTAAGTTGAGAGACAGATAGCAATTTCTTTTTAATGTCAGGGACAACAAGAACATTATTGAGTTTAATATCAGTAGTGGGTAGTGAGACTTGTCCAATACCAGATATTTGTAATCCATTTTCATTTCCAACCATAACAGAATCATTGCCAAGATAAGAATGAATACCTTACACCTCACTTGTATCAGCTGTCATATGATTATTTGCTCCTGTGTCGGGGTACCAAGTTTCTTCTGTAGGATCTGCAACCTGAAGTGCAGCGAAAGCTTTGAATTGTTCTGCTTCCTCATCAGAGGCAAAGCATCCATCAGCTTTATGATTCGGACCTCCACATCTGAAACAGGTTATACCTCCACGCCCACGACCAGCGCTGCGTCCACCACGATTTGTAAATGTTTGAGTACGAGTTCCAGGATTACCTTTAGTGAAGCGTGGAGGACGAGCATCTTTCTGGTGGAATTGAGAAGGAGTCTGGTTGTGTGTAATATTACGACCACGAGAACCATGAGTTCCATGAAACCTTGTACTGGTTCTGCCATGGTTTATGAAGAATGCAACATTAGGAGAAGTCACCCGTGTTGCTTGAAGACGTATTTCAAAATCACGTAGTTTATCGATGACTCCTTCAAGAGGTGGAAAAACATCTCTAGCATTTAAGGCTGCCGCTATAGGATCAAACTCGGATCCTAAGCCTCGAAGAATACATATGATGAACTCATCGTCATCCATTGGCTTACCTGCACCCCGTAAGGACAAGGCTAGAGATTTGGCCTTGTGCAGGTAATCTTCTAAAGAAGAACTGCCTTTGTTGAGCGACTGCAACTCGCTTTTCATCTGTTGAAGACGATCCCGAGTATGACTACCATAAAGAGTCTGCAAAACATGCCAAGCATCATGAGAAGTTTCACTACTGATGACTTGGGACAGGGGACCATCGGATAAGGAGCTATTGATCCACCCAAGGATCAATTGATCAGTGCGCAGCCACATAGTTGTTGCTGGGTTGGTTCGAGACACACCATCTTCACCAGTGATGGTTTGTGATGGGCAGGAAACTTGATTTTGCACATAACTGAGAAGACCATTGCCACGCAGAATGGGAATGACTTGTGCTTTCCACAAAAGATAATTAGTCGAAGCTAGCTTAATAGAAATATCAGGCAAATGAGGAACAACAGATGAGAACTCAGAAGAATGAGAATTTGACACAGATGGGATCAAAGAGGTAGAAGACTCCATCGTTGGTGATACCTCTGGAGGCTCTGATACCATGTAGGAAAACTAACTTATCTTTCCTTTGATATTATTCATCTTTAAATAGAGATTACAGAAGCATGGGTAACGATTACATAGCTAATATCATGGCTGTCTATTGTGCTATACATGGAATATTATGGCTGTCTATTGTGCTATACATGGAAACATAATCACTGCCTATTATACTGTGCATGGAAGGAAATCACGTATACTAAACAGAGGAATAAAATCATGGGGATAGAATCATGGTTGACAGACTGTATCTCTTCAAAAACAATAATCAAATGACCAGCTACAATGAGGAGAGAGGGATTTTAAGCCAAGATCATAATTTCTTGGCTTGCAATGAACTAAGAGTTCCGAGCTTGAATCCAGATCGTTAGTGATGGAAAGCTGTGTTCTTTTTGTACAGCAAGCATCGCTCAAGGATATATATGAACAACATGAACAGTAGTAGTGCCTTGAAATATTTAATGAAAGAAATCATGCAAGTATTGGAGGTTAATAGGACTTGATCACCTGGTAAGTGCTTTGCACAAACTCAAGATAGAGCTTTTATGGTGTTTTTTTTTCTAGTGCGTGTATTCGAGTGCAATTTAAAAGTGTTTTTAAATTAAAAAAACATGAATTAATATTTTTTATAATTTTAATGTATTAATATTAAAAATAAAAAATTTTAAAAAAATATATTTTGATACGTTTTCAAGTTAAAAATATTTTTGAAAAGTATCACATATATAACAATATCAAACAAAATCATATTGTATAATGAAAAACAATAGTCATTTGCCTTAATTTTCATGTTTATCTTTACCCAGTCTATTGTGAGTTTTGTAGAATGGATAAAATATTTGTTGTTGTTGTTATTGTTGTTCTTTTTATTATTATTATTAAATAAAAAAGAACTAAAAGAACTTGATTTTTCATTGTAGTGACCAGAGGTGAAAAGCCAAGTTTTTTTTTCATTTTGGTCCTTATATTTGTGAGAATGTTTTTTAATTTCATCATTTAACATTGGGTTTATTGGGTATTGAACTTTATAATTTACTTTGATTTGTTTTCTATAGAGTTTTCTAGTCTCACAACACAAGTTTTGCAGGTTAGCTGTGTTAACTCAAGTTATTTTTGACATTTTTTAATTGTTATTTTTATCAATTTCATTCTTCAAGATTGAGTTGATAGGGAATTGGGTTTTATAATTATTTTTTATTTATTTTTTATGGAGTTATTATGGTCTCATGACTCGACTTTCGAGTTTTATGGGTTAGCCGTGTTAACTCGGGTATTTTTTTCTCCTTTTTTAAATTGAGTAGTTATTTTTTTATTTTATTCTTCAATATTTGATTTATTGGGAATTTGACTTTATAATTCTTCTTATTTGCTTTCTATGGAGTTATCTCGGTCTCTTGATCCAGGTTTGGCAGTTTAACCCTAGTTGACTCGTTTTTTTTTTTGTATTTATTTATTTATGTTTTTTACTTTAATCCTCTTGGGAATTGAGCCTTATAATTTTTTTTATTTGCTTTTTATAGGGTTATCACGATCTTATAACCCGAGTCACGGATTAGGTCAATTCACCGAGTGTTTTTGTCATTTTTTTAGTTGAATTATTTTTTCAATTTCATCCTTCAATGAATTGAGTTTCATAATTATTATTTTTATTTATTTTTTATGCAGTTATCATGGTCTCATAACTCGACTTCCGAGTTTTGCGGGTTAGCCATGTTAACTCGGGTTTTTTTATCCTTTTTTAAATTGAGTATTTTTATTTTATTTTATCCTTCAACATTGGATTTATTGAGAATTTGAGTTTCTAATTTTTTTTATTTACGTTTTATGGAGTTATTCCAGTTTCTTGATCAAGGTTTTGTAAGTCAACCCGAGTTGACTCTGGTTTATTTATTTATTTATTCATTTTAATCCTTTAATATTGGATTGATTCGGAATTGAGCCTTATTTTTTTATTTGCTTTCTATGATATTATCACAATGTTATAACCCGGGTCACGGGTTAGGTCGGTTGGCCGGAGGTTTTTTTGTCCTTTTTTAGTTGAATTTATTTTTCAATTTTATCATTTAATATTTGTTTGATTGAGAATTATGTTTTATAATTTATTTTGGTTTGTTTTTTATGAGGTTATTTCAGTCTCATGACCTTATTGTTTGGTCGGTTGATTCAAGTGTATTTTTTTTGTCTTTTTTCAAGTGATTTTTTTTTAATTTTATCCTTTGATATTTAATTAATTTTAAAAATTGAGTTTCATAATTTGTTTTGATTTACTTTCTATGGGTTATCCTAGTATTATGATCCATGTTTGGACGGTTAAACCGGGTTGACTCGCCTTATTTTTTTATTTGAATTTTATTTTAATTTCATTATTTATTATTTAGTTAATTGAGAATTGAGTTTAATATTTTTATTTTCTATTGGATTATCAGGGTTTTATGATTTAGGTAACATATTTGACAGGTTAACCCGATTTGATCCGAGTCGATCTAATATATTTTCGTTTCAGTATTTTTTTAAAAAATATATTATCTTGATTTTTTTAAAATTATATTATATTTTTAATGATTGTCTAAATTATTTTTAAATTTATTATTAATCAGGTGATAACAAGTTAAGTTAATATTTATAGTTAAAAAAATTATATCAAACATTTTAATATTATTTTTATATTAAAAACCAATTGATCAAAGTCACAACATAAGGCTGTCAATTTTCCAGTACTATATCTAATCACTATCTCTTTAAGATTTGTAACTCCAAGATTCCACGGTGTTGCAGGGGACATTAAAAGGAAAATAAAAAATTCTAACTAAAAAAAGATAC
>Ga0325401_1003474_pt1 | contig 14480 bp, 9 predicted proteins | sample PopdelMetagenome_FD_205666 | JGI IMG/M metagenome (GOLD analysis project Ga0325401, IMG submission 205666) | Populus deltoides microbial communities from Bellville, Georgia, United States - Xylem-PdKOR-R2 | ecosystem: Host-associated > Plants > Phyllosphere > Stem > Wood/Secondary xylem | place...
TATTGAAATTAAATCTTTTTTCAATTAGATTTTCAGTGCTTCGTTAACAATTTATCTGTAAGAAACTATTCTTATCAAGATATCCAAAAACATTTAAATGTTGGGAGCATACCCACTTACTATATAAGATCTTAGTGTTTGTAAATCATATATGAATTGTAAGTTTTTTTTTTTCCCGAATTCAGCTTGTAAAAAGCTTCAAACATTTATTTTGCAAGACCCAGTAGTAAAACTCACTTACTTTTAATGCAAGCATGAGATTTTTGAAAAAAAAATCCCGAAAGAATATTGGTTAAAATTAGCATTACTCTCATCTCTAAATTGTAATACAGCTTGATTCTACGGAGCATCCACCATACCAGATCCATCCACATGGGCGTGGAAACTGAAAGACAGTGAGTGCCCTTTATTTATTGCATCATCCCAGTTGCAACGATTATCCTTAGGGTTTGAAATTGAATTGTTTAAGCGAGGGTGATTGATGTAGAGAATATGATTTACGGAAGTCAAATTGATGCATGCCACAAGCAAACCAAGATTAAAAAGAACAGCTAACACCTTTATTTATTCTAGGTTCAAGGTTTCTAACTTATCCAATTATTCTTCATATATATTTATATATATTGTGCGCGCGTAATCTTTTGACTTTTGGGTTTAAGTGTATATAATAATTAAGCTCGGCGAGTCTTGTGTTTTGCTTGTTTGTTTATCTAATACGTATTAATGGACGTTATTATTATCTTGTTGGTTTTTGTCTTCTGATCATTTGCAGCAGGTTAGCTATCAGCACCAATAACGATATGCTGCTTTTTGTTTGGTTTTGATTCAGCATGGTGCTGATTGTGCTAAGATTCTTTACCTAATTCAATCAAAGACTTCCAGCAGATTGATATCTATTAAAGGGTGTTTGATTTCTATTTGCCACTTCTATGATCTTCAAGTAACACTCTATTTTCTGGCTTTTAGGTGATGCTTTTTGGTGTGTTTGATGAGAAAATATTATTTCTTACCAAAAATTAAGCTCCCGCCACTTGTTTGCATTGCTTGCATCCTGTAACTTAAAAATTTCGAGTGCCTTGAAAGGTAATCTAATGGCTTATCTCCTTTATAGCTTTGATCCTTGTATCTCCATGCTTTACTCTCTGTTTTTCTTCTTTCCCCCCATCTTCCAATTAGAGATGTTAAAGCTGCGGCATGTCATTCCTCATGAGTTTTAGATGTGTAGATCAATCCACATGGTCCAATGCTTGTTACTAGTTGTTGCTTTACTGCTGATGGGTTGCCGTTACACTGTCAATAGGGTCATGGGAAATTGAGAATCTTTTCTTTTCTTTTTTGATTCCTTCTTCTGAAACATTTCTATGACTGAATCTCTTTGCATCTGGTACGTATGTGTAATGAAGCCACTGACATAAAGGGAGAAAGTTTGTGCAAAGGATATCACTGTGATTATGGATTTTTCCTTTATTAGATCTTTTTACAAGCGGGGATGATCCATGTTTGAAATGGAATTCAGCTACTGGATTCCTTTGATGCATAATTGTTGCCACAAATTCGAATGTCTTTGAAAAGCTGCATTTGTTTGATTGTGTTAAATGATTTCTTTTTACTTAAATAGAAGAGAGAGAGAGAGAGAGAGAGAGAGAGAGAGAGAAGACGAGGGCTTACTTGGTGGACTGCCATTCAGCCACTTCTATTGTTCCACTCTTTGGCTTGACCCAGTTCTCCTTCCCTATATGTGCAAATGCTAATATGCTGTCTATGCAATAGGTGCTTGTCTTGTGAACTTAAAATTGGTGATTGGTGAGGGTTAAAAATTTCCTTCTTTCATGAATTCTGCGTGAGGGTTAAAAATTTGAAACTTGTTTATGTTTTTAATTGTCATTGAGCAAGGTGTTGTGTGTTATGTGATCGGTGATCCATTGATTTGGATAAGTCTTTTGTATCAAACGGCTTATATTACAGGCAAGGAATGCTCTTCTGCTGGCGTGTTTAGCTAGTGATCATCACGTTATGAACTTCATTTTCTAAATCCTTTTGAAATTCTGAATTGTAGTTAAGGGCTAATGACAAACTAAATGCCTTAATCTCTACTGTTTGGGGGCTGGCTATGTGAGTGACACTGCTCGGAATCAATATTTTTGTGGTTTTGTTTCTGCTGGGGAGTTATTGGTGTAATTTCTAAGCAGTGTCATTACAATCAAATTTATTCATATTTGCAATCTATCAAATTCATGTTTAAGCATGAATTGTCATTAAGAGTTTAGGGTCTAGTTCTATTAAGGCTGCTGTCTTTGAAAGGGCACGAGGAGGAGGAACGTTACTAGTTCAGAATTACAATAATACTTTCAACAAGTTCATGCAATCAAATAATCTTCGTGGGTTTTGGCTCTTAAACTCGTTGAATATTGAGGAACCTGGAATTTCTCCCTATAGTGCCTGAGTTTGGTGTAAATACCATTATCAGCTATTCATCTTTTCAGTTCTTTCATTTTTTCTGTTTCTGCATGTTGGTTCATCATAAGCTACTTTGATGGTGTATCCGTTGCCAAATTCTCTTTGATGTTGTAAGACAATGCATTTACTCTTCCGTGTATCATTACAGAACACATTGTGCACTATATATGCAGGCATATTCTGTTAGATTTCACATGGTATTCATGGTGTAACTGTGAACTTTCAGATGGAAGAACAAAATACTCAGCATGCCCCCCCTGTCGAAACAAGCGTGGATATTCTTGATGGAGGGGATAGTGGAGCGAGTAACGTATGTGGGGAAGCACCTTGTGTATTTTCAGATACTGGAAATAACCTCAAGAATGCCAAAGAACGTTCAACTTCAATGCGTAAGCTCTGGATAGCCGTGGCACTTTGTGTAGTGTTCATGAGTGCTGAGGTAGCTGGTGGCATCAAAGCCAATAGTCTGGCAATCTTGACTGATGCTGCACATTTGCTTTCAGATGTTGCAGCCTTTGCTATCTCCTTGTTTTCATTTTGGGCAGCTGGCTGGGAAGCCACACCCCGTCAATCTTATGGATTTGTTAGGATTGAGGTTCTCGGTGCACTGGTTTCCATACAGCTCATCTGGTTGCTTGCAGGGATTTTGGTTTATGAAGCCATTGTTAGGCTCATCCATGATACAGGGGAGGTAGATGGGTTTCTTATGTTTCTTGTTGCTGCATTCGGTCTTCTAGTGAATATCGTCATGGCACTTGTGTTGGGACATGATCACAGGCATGACCATGATCACAATCATGGGACTGGCCACAGCCATGGAATGACAGTTACTACTCATCATGGTCATCATGACGAGCACCCAAAAGATGCGGGCAATCATCATAAGCACTCGAAAGATGAGCACCGTCATGCTCATGAAGAACATGTTGAGCCGCTGCTGGATAAAAAGGAAGCCAGGCATGAAAAGAAGCAAAGGAACATAAATGTACAAGGAGCTTATATCCATGTTCTTGGGGATTCCATCCAGAGTATCGGGGTCATGATAGGAGGTGCAATCATATGGTATAAGCCTGAGTGGAAGATAGTTGATGTGATCTGCACCCTATTCTTTTCAGTTATAGTCTTGGGTACAACAATCAAAATGCTTCGGAACATACTTGACGTCTTGATGGAGAGCACTCCAAGAGAGATAGATGCAACAAAGATTGAAAAGGGATTGTTTGAGATGGAGGACGTGGTGGCTATCCACGAACTGCATATATGGGCCATTACCGTGGGCAAGATTCTCCTGGCTTGTCATGTGAAAATCAGGCCTGAAGCAAATGCAGACATGGTGCTAGACAATTTGATAAACTATATCAGAAGCGAGTATAGTATCAGTCATGTAACCATCCAGATAGAACGTTAGCAGAGGCAAGGGAATTAGCTAGTTGAATCTGGGGCCTGATGTTTCCGAAAGTGATGATCTTTCATCACATGCACGCATATACTGTTCATAGGATATCTTTCACTATGTCCTTTACAATTGTTTTTTACGCACAGATAGAAATTGTCATCTTTAATTTTGTCGCGAGTGTTGTTTGGATTCTGGTATTGTGAATTTACAATTGTGGAGTTGATAAATATAGTTTCTTCAATCTTCTCTTTTGCTCCATTCCACACAAATTACAACAAAAAAATCCATATGCGTAGAGCATTCTTCTATAGGAAGAAGTTCCCGTCAGGCTTGGAAAGGGTATCGCTTTGTCTCCCGCTTTAGGCATGCATCAACTCACCCAGAGTGGGGGTCTACCACTGATAATAAGTGTCACAGGCACCAATTTGAGGCGGAGATGAAGCTTCTGTCCAGGTAACAGCTCGTTTGTTATATTACAGCTGGGAACATGATGCTGGGGTGTGGGGACGCTGGTGTCATCTAGTTGAGTGAAAAGATTCGTGACCTTCCTTCTTACGGTGAAATTCTGGCAGGTCTCTCGGTAAACTGACCTGGTGATGTACTTGATGCTAAAACAGATGTTGAAACAGGAATTACTGCAGAGAAATTTCTTGACCTTGTAAGACGAGAACAAGGATGACAGGTTTAACTTAACCAGAGTCAATGTTGGTGGGTTAATGCTAGAAAACATTTTGTTATTTATGGTCTCTGGATGGGTTAGAAATAATCAATCAGCTACAAGACAAGTTCAAATTGTTGCAGTTTCTTGAGAATGAAAATGACCCTTGTTGTGTGGCTAAAGTTGCACAATATATTTTATAGGAGTAAAAGGAACCACGACTTGGTTCAAAAAGATAAGGTTCATAGACATTATCAAGTGAAATCTGGGGTTTTCAAGAAGAGGTTTCAGTGGAAGTTGTGCATTTCATATACTATCGGTGTCTTCCATGGAAGCTGTGCTCTCACTAGTTCACATCTGCTGCTTAGAACTAGTAATAATGTTGAGCTGTTTGATAATTTGACTGCTTGCCTTGATGCAGAAAGGGGAAGCTGCCACATGCGAGATGGTCGTAGGAAATATCAAGGTACTAAAAATAGAAAAAATAAAAATAAAATAATGCCTTATAGGACAGGACAGGACAGGACAGGACATGATTGACGCTTAAAAGAAGAGATGATATCACATGGAAGGCCTTTAGGAACCCAGCGTTAATTTTAAAGATGGTTTTTTTCCCCCTAAAATGTAAGGTTGCCTTAACTTAGGATTCTCAATCTCTGAGAGTCAGAAGCATGGTGCCCCCCCTCCCCTTTATAAATTGTAGGCATTTTTTGTTAGGATTCTCAGAAATAACGTGAGACAGAGTGCCTTAATCATCAGGTAATCTACTATATAGTACACTGAAGCTGGGGACGCAGGTTTCCCATTTTCCTTATCTCTCTTGAAAATATCTGGAATTAGAACTCGGGTGGAGGCAGCTTCAAATAACATCAATTATATATATATATATATATATATATATATAATTATCAATAGTTCAATTCCTTAAACTATATACTTCTTCATTTGGATATAGCCAGGGGAAAAAAACCCTTTATTTTGGCACCCTGCTTGAAATAAAGGGCAAGCAAAGGGATCTTACCTCATCAGTCTCCAGGCAAAAATTACAGTGGGACATTGATGGAGGAACTTCGAAGCATTTTGCGTTTCTGTCCGGAACATTATGCTACCGAGTTTCTACTCTTGGATCAGTCAAGTAACAAGCTCATAACTAGAGCTTGGAGCTCAGAATTATCAAAGGGACTATGGAATGGATTTACAGAGTAAGTTTCTGGGAACTTTACCTCTAATCAAACATCCATCGTATGTGCTCCCTTTCTAGAAAAAAAGTTGACTTTCAGACACAATTAATGCAGAAAATGCCCACAACTTCCCATCGAAGTAGGATTAATCCAAAAGACATTCAATTATTTAGGACGAAAGCAACTTCAACGCCCGACATTTTTCTAGCATGTCAAGGATGGAAGGGAGCAATGTAAGAAGTTAAAATTATTTTTTATAAATTTTTATATTTAGTTGGTGTTATAAATTTAATTTTTATTATAAATTAATCTGATATAAGATTTTTCTTTTTTAGTCTACAATTTAGTTTTTTCATGATGATTTTAATTTAAATAAAATAAAATTAATATTCTACAATTAGATAATCACGAATATAATACCATGTTAATAAATTATTTGATTAAAGAATTTAAATTATTAGATAAAATAACATTACTTAATTTTTATAAATTTCTAGCAAAATGGAAGACGAAATTAAGCAAAAGACTACATCCCACCAAAAGACATGCATAAACATCTCCATGCAGAAGAGTTAAAGATCATTTATTTTCATAGTTTCTTTATTTCTTATCTTTGAAAAATCTAAAATTAGGTTTCTTAAACTTTAAGGTTATATATCCCTTAATTGTAGAGAAAATTATGATACGTTTATTTCATTAATCTTCAATCCTTAAAAATAGTCTATTAAGCTGTTTAAATACAAGAAAAACACTCTAATCAGTAAATTATCAATTAAATTAAAAGTCTCAAATGAAATAAATAAAAAAAAGTCTAAATACAATAAGAAAAATAAAGAAAATTCTGAACACTAACTTCTAGATCTTATTTGAAGGTCTTCCAAAACTCTGATGAAAAATAAATTTTAACCCTATTGAAAACATGACCTTTAAAAATGTCCGTCAAAATTTAAGCTCGGTTTGACGGTTATATATTAAATTTATTCTCATTTTACTAGATTGCTCACTAGATTCTTATAGAACTTCTCAAAACCTAGAAAATCTTAATAATTAAGCAAATAATATAATAAAATTAATTATGTAAAAATAATGGAGAAAGCACCCCATATCAAATTATGATTTGTTTTTCTTTTCTTAGAATTTTAGTTATAATATCACTAGAAGAACGTTTTTATTTCAACATATACAAAAAAGTTTCTTGAAGTAATACAAAAGAAAATAAATGCGAATTAAGTGTGAAATGGTTAAAAAAAACATAAATGTAGCAATGTAAAGACTGGTAAGCTCTCCCTCTACGATAACAAAACGATCATAATCGTACGGTTGGATTCCCATGTGCATTGTGTTATGTATATGAACAGAACCATAAATGGAAATAGGATAATACTATATTTACCTTTCTATTAAAAACAAAAAATGGAAGGATAGAAAATAATGGTTAAAAAAGGGAGTGAATGTGTTATTTGTGTAGGGGGAGATAATCATAAATTCACTCCCTCTATTTCATCAAGATTTTTATATGGGTTTTTATAATTTTATATATAGTGTTTTTATACATCTATCACATAAATTCACTCCCTTTATTTCATGTTTTGTCTACGGTCTAGTTTTGGAAATATTTTGTGTTTTGAGCCTAAAAAGTTCATAAAATTATTATTTCAATTAATCTAAAATTTATTTTAATTTTAAGATTTTAGAGAGCTAAACATTTTATAATTTTAACAAGATTTGTACAGAGTTAACCCTATATATGAACTATATCGAAAACAATTTCTCATTTAAAAAGACTTGCAAAAAACCACAATAACCCCAATTAATAAATTCTAACTAAACTCAATAATTTCTTATATTTTATAACCATAAGTAGCCCCATAAATGGAAAAAATATATATATTTTAAATGAATAAAAAATAATTCATCCTATCTAATAATCAAGTAATCCCAAAAATATAAAAACATAAATTATCTATCTATTTACATCTACGTCATCTACTGGATGATTTATGCTCATCAAAAGCATAATTGGATTTAGCTCCTGCACCTGCCTGAGTGGCCTCGTCATCTACTATGAGATCACCAAGAGTTAACCACTCTCTAAAGGTATCAAGTCTAGTATGACAAACATTTAACCACTAGGATGCAACAATATAAACTTTTCTTTATTCATCAGTATTACAAAGATAAGATGTGGATTCTCGACCCTCCTGTAACATGAAACCAATTTAATATTAATAAAAAATTAAAGTTAAATTAAAAGATCAATACATAGAACCTAAAATTTAACATTTCATAATTATGAAAAGATTTGATTACTTACGAGAATTTGAATTTGTTGGATATGTTGCTCGTACTGTAAGTATCTAGGTGGTAAAACATGCTCGGGATCTAGAGTAATGACTCGATGTGTGATATTTATGTACTAAATCATATACTTATCATTTGTAATCATAAGATTCATCTATGTAAATATGTCATTCATTCGTGTATCCCACTATAATACATAAGCTTAATCAGTCGTAATTATTATTTTTACCCCAACAAGTTATGGCGAGCAACACATCACTCGTGTCGATATCGACTGGAATGTGTTGTTTGTAGACAAACTGTTGCATTATTTGGTCTGGGCAATGTAGCTCGACCATCTCAAAAAATATATTAGCAGGACCATTGATGTCTTTAAGTTCATCTCGCTAGTGTAAATTGCTAGAGCAGCTGCTAATCTTCATCCGACTAAGGCGTTCACATTTCCTATAGAATATAATTTTTTAAATATTAAACATTAATAATTCGGTGAAGTGTAATGACTTTTATTAAACAAATGATTAAAAAAATACTTGGATAATAAGCTACTTGTTTAGCTCGTTCTGATAAAATGTCAACTTATGTGTTGAATTATTTTCAAATACTCTACCAACGCACCACCTAGTATTAAAATTATGCCAGTTTAAATTTGTTTTTTAAAGTTACAATTGCATAATATAATTGCAAAATAACATCGCAATATTTGCATTTGAGTGGTAGATGGAGTGTAACCCTCACAGTTTAGATAGTCATAAATGGAAACTAGGGTAACTAGAGTCTGCCTACATGAAAATGTTCCCACGACCATAAGTGTTATTCATTAAAACACCTTTTGAATCAAATGTGTTAACAACAAACATTTAAAGTCTATATAGTATTTCTTACTTCATACCTGTAGAAGTAGCAAACATCTCCCAACTTGTTTGACCTCCTTCATGCATGTAAGACATGGATGTCTGTACAAGCATGCAAAAACAGCAAATCCCCAGCTATATGTGGGGATAATGTCAAAATCCTCCATGAACATCAGGTAAATTAAAGTCACATATCTTCCTGTTTGGTCAATGAATAATACACTATCAAATAGATGAAGTATATATGCTCTGACATACTTACATTACACATTAAAATTATCATAATAATTCATGCAAACTTAACAAATAATCAACAAATTAGATTCATAATTTATTTTATACCTCTGTAGGACCTCCTCACTAGCATTGATTGATGGTGTCACAAATGTCTTCTCAATCTACTGAAGATGTATGCTAAGTCTCTTCAATTTAGAAGGAAAGGGTGCTAGTCCAAATGATCGCTTATATAACACAATTCTATTACGAACACCAAAAAATATGACTACTTATCCATCAATAGGCAATCCAAGCAAAACTACCATGTCTTGTAGTGTTGGTGTCATCTCTTCATGCCTAAAATGAAATGTGTGTGTCTTACATCTCCACTGTTTAATTAGGGCATTGATCAAGCCGTGGTCAAGCTTGATGTGGTCTAGACAACTTACGTATAAAAAATCTGCATGAAACACATATGGCTGGACCCACTCATCTAGTCTCATCCGTCTATGTGTATGATAATAAATAATGGTTTTATCCTGCATAACAATTTAAATTATAAGTACATGCATATATAATACTGTCATAACACAATTTTGACCCATTTACTTTCAAATTAATTTAAATTTTTTAAGGGGGTAAAATTTGGAATTAAAAGATTGGGGAATAATTTTAATTAAGAGAGTGATTTGTCAACTTGTGAAAAAACTAGGGACTATAATGTATTTTTATCCTTCTTTCTTAATATTCATTTTGAAAAAGATGATCATGATATCTTAGTTATTTATTTTCAAATTTAACTTTAAACTCTAATCAAGTTTAAATCTAAAAAAGATGATGAGTTTGTTTTGTACTTACAATTCCATATGCTCTAGGATTCTTGTATTTTAAATACAGATACAAATATATAGAAAATAGAGGAGGGAACATATCAAAATTTCTACATTAAAGGGAGATTAAAAAAATTCTATTTCGAGAGTAGACATAAAAGAAAAGCAAAGCAAAAGGCCAAAACTCCCACACAAAACCTAAAAATCTTTAATCGATGATCTGGCAAAAAACACTTACTCATCCCTCTCTCATTTTCTTTCTCCTGTCGCTGTCTTTTTAAAAATAAAAAAAACAAAAAAATCACCAACCGCCGACCACCCGCCATATCAACATCTTTACACAAACCTATATACCGAAGACAACCATCAACAACCCCTAAACACCACCACTTACGGCGGACCCATCGTCATACGAAACCTTTAACCTTTTGTAGCAACACCTTTTTACACTTAGTTGTTTCAGCCGAACTAGCCTTCAAAATAGTCGGCCTACACCAGCATCGTGAGTCACACTGATTAGTACTTAAAAATATATTTTTATCAAGCTTTTATATTATCATTTTGCACTTGAAGTATCAATATCTCCTTAACTAGAGCATGTTTTATAATAACATGTCTAACAATATAAGATACCTTTAATTTATGGTAAATGTTCATCTTAAATGCAAGCCTATCACATAAATTAAAGGATTGATTGATGAGTTTAACTACTAAAATTGAGAAGACAAAGAGAGGGCCAAGTTTAGAAAAGAGATGCTGGTTTAGTCCAAATTGGAACACCATTCGGTTATTGGATTATAACTGGAGCTGTAGAACTTGGATTTAGGTTGGTTTATATGTATAGGAAGCTAAGACATAAGCCTAAAACTTTCATGAGAGTCCAAGATTCAAAAGGACTGTTTTCAAGTTTAAATTGTAGCAACAACAGAAAAGTCAGAATCTATCCTGCAGCCCAGACACTATTCAGTGTTCTGCCCATATCTCGAGTGCTAGAGGTCCAAATACACCGATTCTTATTTTGTTGGAAAGCTGAGATAATTTCCCAGAACTTTTATGGGGACTATCTGCTCAAATTATGATGTTAGCAATGACGTTTTCTGCAAACAAGAAGATAAAGATTGTTACCAAGTCAAGAGGTGGCCGCCCACTCAACAATTAATTATCAAATCAATAGTTCTAAATTTTAGCCTATAAAAGGAGACATTTGCCATGCATTTAGGCATCTTGGTTTTCAGATCAAGATCATGTTCTTGCTCTCTTTCTTTATATTTTTGTAATGCTTAAGTTTTGCTTTCATTAATCTTTTATTTATGCCTTTCATTTCATTTACTATACTTATATAATCATGTTCACATCTTGTTTATTTATGTTTCTCTCTTTCATTATATTTAGTTAAGTTTATTATGTCAAGGTGAAAAGGTTACACTAATGGTGTAAGAATAAGTATATTGTAAACTCAACATGGACTTTAATGTTTGATACTAACATGTTTTGTATTTGTTATCTTATTCACTTTTAATACTTTGCTTGTTAAATGGTTAATCTAAATTTATGTTGTATAACCCTTGGTACAACAAATACTTGATCATTTCATAACCAACTATATGGTATAACCGACATTTGTGTTATGAAAGGAACTTGATTTGTTGTTAACATAAATTAACATTATGAATACCTGACAACATTTACAAGTATTAGCATTATTCAAATAAGATAACTAATGTAATCATGTTAACAATTTATAATCCGATTGGAACCTCCTTTGTGTGTGGTTTCCAGTTGAGTAATAAAAAGAGTTTATATTATACTTATTTGAAATACCAGTAGATCCTCTAACCTTGATAATTGTTTTATCCTTACATCAATATCCCATAAAATTCTCATAAACTTTTTGTTTTATTAAATATATATATTATTTGTAATTTAGTTCACCTCCCTGTGGTTCGATCTTGGTCTTATCGGGTCATTTATTACTTCGACACTCTTGCACTTGGGAGAAGACAACAAATCTTTTGATCGTGTCACACACGACCAACAACTCTTCTTACTCCAAATCACACCACCATCTTTTCCTCCCAAAATGATAGCATATATGTAAAGATATGAGGGGATTAAATTGATTTTGCTATGTGAATTTTTCTTATTTTTACATGTAATATTGATTCTCATCGCAAGCATAGACATGAAAAGGAAATGGGAAGCTACCCAATCTTCTTTTCCATGTTCAATCTAGGACTCTAGAGCATCATTCCACACGCCATCATCTATGGCAGCGCGTGACAAACACGTGTTGTTGGAAACCCACTGTTATTACAACATCTGGTTTTATTTTAGCAGTCTCATCCTATTTAGCAACACTGTTGAAGGTTGATTTATAAGCTAAGATTTGTGTTTTTACAAATTAATTGTTTGTATTTGTTGTGAGTATTTTTTTAGCATTGTAAAAGCGAGCGTGTGAGTAGATTAGTAAAAATAGGTGTGTGTGATGCATGATTTCATAATTTTTAGCATGTGTTAGAATAATAACATAAGAAAAAAAAATCATAAAGCATTTTTATTAACTATTTATAAAATTTGCATCATAGCCAAATCCTAAAAAAAATATGAAAAATGCATTTGCATTAACTTATGATTTCTTAGCATAAAAAACAGCTCAAAAATATTTTTACAAGTTTTAGTATTTTTATAAAATTGTTGTTTTATCACTTTTTGATATAAAAAATGTATTTTGTTTGCATATGGACTTTAAAATAAGTTTATAAAGCCCATTAGAACTCGGCCCAAATGAAATGGCCCATTGGGTCTACATACAAAATATCAAAAACTCATTCCTTTGAAAGGGTCCAAAGCATAGTTCTATCATTTTTACGGGGCCAATGACCATTTTAAAACTCAATCCAAAAGTGTTCGAGGCAAGTGAATTCACGATGAGTATCAATCTTGGTATTTTCGATTCTAGAGTCAGAAATATCAACTCTGATATTTATTGATGTTTGAGTAAAAAATTATCAATCCCAATATTTATTGAAGCTAGAGTCAGAAATATTATAGATAAATTATTGATAACATATCACAACAACCTCTAGCAATTTAAGACAAAACTAGCAATGCAACCTGTCTAAGGGAGGACGTTTTAAGGGTGATAATATCTTCCCTCTAGCATAACAAGTTCATTGCCATAGGATCTCTGAAAATCAGCTAGGGTTTCTAATAACCATAATACTAGGTGTCGACTTCTTAAATAAAATATATCCCATCTAATAACAAGATGTTATATATCTATTATTTTTTCTAGTTTTTAATGGTTGCCGCGACGTTTGGAATAACCTATTATTTGCATAAAAAACAACTTTATTCAATAACTTTTCATCATATCGCCTATATAAATATGTGTCATCAACACTGATAAATGGTCTACAATTCTTGAAACCTTTAATAGAAGGTTGAAATGACCAAAACACGGGTTTAAAAATCATTGTGCTATAATCAAGATTTCTTTTGTGTGTCCAATCAATGATTATTCTAGAATTTGATTCTTTTATTGTCAACAATAACAATAACCTAGATAATTTTTCAAAAGATTCCTCATGTGAACTAAAAAGATGTTTGATGACCTTCTGTTTTGCAACTCATGCTTTGTCATATGAAATTTTATACTTGTAATGCAATTTTATTTCATCTTGTATACTTGCAACCATCATTGAGAGCTTATTCATTATAAAGGTTGACATAGCATTGACATTAAAATTTTCATTAAGCTAATGATGGTCTTTTTTTGACAAAAGTCGAAACACATGTATGCTATCTTTTTAACTTTGCTATATAAAATGATTCTGACGTTTTATGATATCCCTCACACAAATACTACTTAAATTCAAGTTCTTACACACATTGTAATTGAACAAATATAGAGTTCGATCGTTGGACTCGGTATTCAAGTGAATATGCGATGTGTTATCGTTTAACAATATTAACCAATTCATTTTTACTGTTGAATATTTGTCCAACCTCTAACTCAGACCTTTCTGAAATATGTTTATGACTTTATACACAATCATTAGAAATAGCAAAACTAGACTCAAAAGCATCCCCAAATTCAGGATCAAGAGGTATGATTTCATCATCACATCATCATCAATATCATTATCAACGTCATCATTATCATTTACCATCACATTTGGGTCTAACGTTTCATCATCCTCATTATCACTAGGCTCAAAATAGTCAAATCTATGTTGATCATCAAATGGATTGTCAAACATAGTATCATCTATCCTTTGCAACAAATCAACCAACAATAAACTGTTTTTACCTCTACTAACTGAATTTGAATGACCAACAGAAGTTGAGAGACACACACTGATTTTGATCGACTAATTACATTATTAGTTAATCATACAACACCATTATATTCAACCACTTTGGGTGAAAGAGTTAATCATTGTTTTAAAACTACCATTACACGCAATTAGTACAAGATAATACTGGTGTTCACCAATCTGATACCACCAAGTGATTTCAACATCAATATCATTATAATTCCACTAAAGTCCATGATAAATGATTTCTTTTATTTTTGCATATGACTTG
>Ga0325401_1003475_pt1 | contig 14480 bp, 9 predicted proteins | sample PopdelMetagenome_FD_205666 | JGI IMG/M metagenome (GOLD analysis project Ga0325401, IMG submission 205666) | Populus deltoides microbial communities from Bellville, Georgia, United States - Xylem-PdKOR-R2 | ecosystem: Host-associated > Plants > Phyllosphere > Stem > Wood/Secondary xylem | place...
GGAACAATGATGATTTCTTTCTTTTTTGGTCATTCATGGTAGGCGTCAAAGAAGAATGAACAATCATACACTGAAAAACAAGTTGCTTATCTACCTGGTGGGTAAATCATAGTTGCATTATGCTTTTTTTTTTTTTGCATTGATTTGCCTTGATATGCATGAGTATATCTTAGCTATGAGCATCTTGCAGGTATTACTGTTGGGCATAAATTCTTCTCTCGAGATGATATGGTGGCTACAGGTTTCTGTGGACATTGGTTGAATGGAATTGATTACATACGCAAGCTTTGTGGCAAATTGGTTTGCATCTACATTTCTTTTTATTTGGATTGCAAGAAATACATTTTCCTGTTTCCTTTATGATACTCATTTAATTTTCATAGCTCTGGTCTGCTGGATTCATTTTTCCTGTGCTAGGAAGTCATACATAGTGAAACGTGGTATTTTGGCTGTTCTCATTTGAATACGTGATATGAAACCTCCACCCTTATTTCTTGGAACCTCATCCCCTAATAATCAATTGTTTTCCTTTTAAGATTATAGGGCTTTAATGGCATTTTCTGCCATTTTTGTTCAAGTTGTGGTGCTTTAATAACTGACTTGTCAAATTAGTTTTATCATCTCTTGCATGTCTTGAAGAAAATTTTGAAAGTTATATTTATATCTATGATTAGAACATCCCTTTACATGAATTTTCCTAGACACTTAAGAGTTGAGACTTGAGAGGTATCCATGCATCAATGAAGAGCAGTGGGTCCAGGAAAAAAATTAATCTACAATTGCTTCATAAATTCATGGCATATAGTTGAATTGCTATGTGAACTTAGAACATTTCAAAACATGTATGACTATGTGAAAAATGTGAAAAGAAATTGGTTATGCTTTAATTTCTGCTTACTTGAGGGATGATGCTTGTGTTTGTTGAAGGTATTTATCTGCTAGAAATTCTTTATGATTCTATTTGTGTTCCCTCTGCTTATTCATCATCCAGGAAGATTAGTTTATCAAACAAAGTGAAGAATTAAAGTGATAATCTTGCCCATTAAATGCGGTCCTGGTTGGGATTGATCATGAAATTGTGACCCTGTTTGCAGTAGAGTAAACATAAGCTGAACTAAAGGTGATAAAAGCACTCCAAGGAATAGGAAATAGCACCCAATAGTTAACGAAATGAAAATTGCAACAGCTGAAACATTTTGTCAAATGAATTGAGCATCATCATCATGAAGTATGGTTTTCTTGCAACTGGCTGAAAAAATTTCTTTAAGCTTACTTTTAGTGTAACCAATAAACAAATATGGGCTTCTTTTGCCTCTAAACCCAAATTTCTGCACAAAATCTCAGTCAAATCCAAGTACAAGCGAACTACTAGCATATTTGGAAAACAAGCAGCATTAAACCATTAAAGCAGAAAAAAGAAAGGGACACTTCTACCAGCTATTTAAATCTTTGTTCAAACTGCTCCTTCCTTTTTCTGGTTTAATGCTTGCTGCTTTCCAGATGTTTTAACTTCATTAAAGCAGAAAAAAGAAAGGGACACTTCTACTTGCTATTTAAATCTTTGTTCAAACTGCTCCCTTTTTCTGGTTTAATGCTTGCTGCTTTCCAGATGTTTTAACTTCATTAGGGTTTATGAAAACTATACTCAATGCAAACTTTTGCACCTCTTTAATGTTCAATTATCTCTTGTAATATGTGCAGGGTAAGCACAACGAGTATAGCAGCCTGGTAGCGGTAGCAATCGTTTTGTCTGGACAATATCAAGACGGTGTTGATTGTTTAAATGAAGTAGTGTATACAGGCCAAGGCAGAAACAACATGAATGGTAGTAAGAGTCAAACTAAAGATCAAGTTATGCATTGTAGTAATTTGGCTCTTGAGGTATTATAAGCGTTTATGGTAGTTAAATGATATTGATCTATATTCTTGTTATATTACATTATTAGTTTATGTTTTTTAATGAGCGCAAAGTAAAACTTTAAAGCTCTTCATATGAAGAGAGAGACAGGGCGGTTAGGGTATTGACTGTGGTCCCATCCCCTTCCTAGTGACCATTCATCTCCGTACATGTCCATCATGGTGGAGAGTTTGGGAACTATATTAATGATGTAATTATGTTCATACTTGGAAAGTGACTGAGCTGAAGCTACAGAAATTTCTTTCTTTCTTTCTTTCTGAATTCTTCTTTCTATTGGTGAAATGATACTTCCTACTTGGTTCTATGAAATATGTTTTATTATTTTTGTACTAATCACTGATCAGTGTTCAGTTTTGTTCATTTATTTTAAAAAACACGCAAACCATGGGGATCCCTTTGTGTGCTTTCCCCCCTCTAAACAGATGCTTTTTGTTCATATTGATATAACCACTTGTATGAGCTGCTTTCTTGAACTTTGTTCATGTAGCTTATTTATTCTCATAACTGATTAAATCTTCTACTGGTAGTAAACAACCTTCTAAGTTATGATTTGATGGTTATAATAGCAATAGACTTGTTAATGTCAATATTTCATGACTGGGAATCCATCACGATCTAACTTCATGTATTCTCAACTGTCCTCACTGTTACTTGGTACAGATATGTTGTCAACTTTCAAATCCTTTTTGTGTGTTTTATGGAATCTATTACTCATTTTTCATTTTGATCTTCTTGCAGAATAATATGGAGCAATCTGTACCTGTCAGGGTCATCTGTGAGCATAAACGTGGTGATAATCAAAGTGGCAAAGTTTACACATATTGTGGTTTGTACAAGGTTGGCATTATCAAAATTTACTTGCTTTAAAGAGTTTTATATGGTTAGCATGTAAAATTGTATTTGCATTGTATCTGTTGAAGGTCTACTTGTGCCTACATCCTAATCACATATTCTGGGCTTTCTAAAAGATGTTAATCTTATAAATGGCTGAATTTCTAACTTGCAATTGCCAAAGGTTTTACCAAATATTAATTCTGTTGCCTTTCCTAAGCTAATATATCACATCACGTGCATGTCTTTTCCCTGTGCCTCCCTTCTCATAATTGGCTTCCAGTTTGGAAAAGCCTTTGTTTTTATTGCTTTTATACATGGCAGACTCATTAAAAATCTCGTTTTCTTCCCCCTTAAAACTGTCAATTTTGATGCATCTGTGTTTTTTGCATCATTTTACAGATTTGATGGTGGCATGTTCCAGAAAAAATTTAGTGCAATTTATTTTTAATTGTTTTTCCTCATAGCTCTGATTTCTTAGAAATGAATTTTTGATTGCATCCTGGTGACCTGTTTCTTGAGCTGTTTAGATGGTCAAACGGATATTTTGGTAGGTTGAAGCCTGAAATATTGAAGCTTTTCTTTGCAATTAGTGCCTTTTGTTTTTGTGAGTGTATGTTGAAAGTGGTCTTTTTCTGAATATTAGCATTTGATGAGTCATAGGGAAATGAAAGATTTGAAAAATATTTGGAATTGTTCAACTGCTGAGGAAATTTTAAGGAAAGAAAGTAATGGTTCACTACCTAATGGCGTAATTGAATAATAAAGAAAAAACAAAGAGTACAGTGCAATGCATTCTTTTTAAGTGGATCGAATATTGAGTATTGGATAAGCATAGAGGGAAATCATTTACATTTTTCATGATTTAAGTGATGTGTTCATTATTATTTTTACTAATGCTACATGGCTGAGTTAATAATATTGGATGAGTGTTGGTCAATGATACCTGAAGCCATTCTAGTGCGTGGTTTATGCTGCACGTGTAAGATTTTGAACGTGCCTCAACTTTGGTATGACAATCTAAAATGTGTTCAGCTAATTTTTCATTCTGTCTGCAGGTTGTACGTTGCTGGTCTTTTAAAAGGGCTTCTGGATTTACTGTTTCTAAGTACCGTTTGAAACGACTTCAAGGGCAGCCCAAAGTTGAGATAGATGAGGTGACCTTTTCATCCTATTTTATAACCCAAAAAAAGAGTTTACCTGTTTAATTGATATGCTTTAATATTGCTCCTATTTAATAAACTTAAAGAGTTTACCTGTTTAGTTGAGATAGATGAGGTGACCTTTTCATCCTATTTTATAACCTAAAAAAAGAGTTTACCTGTTTTTTCATGGGTCATAATAGTTTTAATTTCAAATATCATTTACTGGTGTGCAATGAGAATTCTATTAGTTATGCTTTCATGAACATTGCTCCTCCTTGTTTTTGTTCCCCCCTTTTCTTTCCTTTTGTTCCGTGTAAGTTCTTTTTTTCAGAATGACACCATCTTATAGTATATTTCCCTCTAATATTTGCTTGTTTAGTCCAATTAGTAGTTGGATGTGGTGATATATGTCCCACACTTTACTGCAAATAAATCAGTAGTTTTAAGCTATGTGCTTTTCAGACATTGCCATGTTGAGTTTTCATTATCCAGTGTGTTCACCTTGGTAGTCATTTGTATTACCTGAACCTATTTGTTGCTTCTGTTTTAGGTTTGTTTTGAACGAGAAAGAACTATTGGCAAATTGCATGGGTATGAAACCTGTAGAGCTGTGATGTAACTGAATATGTACTATTTTCATGTGCATGCTTACATTGTGTAAACTGACAGAAGTATTTTATTTTCCAAGCTTGGTGTGTGAGGACCTCTCTTTTGGGAAAGAAGACATACCTATTCCTGTTATCAATGTAATTGATAATCCTCCTATAGCACCTCCAGGCAAGTTACTGACCAACTTATGCTTTTCTGAGGGAAGTGGATCTGGTAGACAGACTATTTACACACACACACACACACACAAATAGCTTTGCTTATATATTTCAGGCGAGTGTTGCGTCACAAGGAAATTTTTTTTTCTCAATGGGAAAAACCATTTACCTTTTGCATTCCATGCTCATTTTAGTATATGATGCACATGAAAGACAATTTTTAGCATCACATTGCTTGTGTTTATTACCTTGAAAAATGTTACAGTCTCACAAGATTGTATTTGGATATCAGACTCAAATCCTAGATCTAGTTTTCCATCAGTTGGGAGAGGGAGATGAAAAGCTATGAAGCTTTTATTTATAAAAGATAGAATTACATTTTTTTTACTATTATTTGCTTATTTTAAGTTACCTATAGGCTATAGCAATTAAATGTGAACAGCAACAAAACTTGAGATAGCGTAGTTTAATATTGAAACACAACAACTTGGTTTTTCTCTCAACTAATTTTGCAAGATTGAGCCCATTGATTTTCTTTCTGATTGTAACTCAATCGCTAATCTAACATTTTACAAATCTCAAGGTTCTAGGAACATGGTAGTCACTACTTTTAATTTTAATGTTTGATGTTGATTTCATACCTTTCTCAAGTACCAAGTTAGTAATAGTCTTATTTATTATTATTACTCAATTAGGTCTTACTGTATTGATAAGATGGCAGTTGTTGCAGTTATAGCATTGGCTTTCGTCAAGTTTTTGACATCTACCTTTTCAAACATGCTCTCTTTTAGCATACCATGAAAATGGTATTTGTTTCAATGGAACATAATTTTCTGTTTGAAGGAATTGACCTTTGTTAGGGCAGTCACTGAATCCCATTAGCAAGCATTGCCGATAAAAGTGCTAGCACTTAGTACACAGGGGCTCTAGGCTTAAGTGGCTGTCATGCATCTGAGAGAAGCAAGATTTCCAACTTTAATATAAAATGTAAATTGACCTATATTAAGAGATTTATAATATATAATACCAGATTGCGTGGTGGCACAAAGACTTCAGATCCAACTTCCACATAAGCTGTTATTTTAGTTTGGAATATCTAATAGCGTCCAAACAAATCATCAAGCCACTAAAATGTAACTTTTCACTCTATTCTCTTGTACTTTGAGAATATGCTGGTTATTGGTAGTATTTATAAGAGATTGTTTTAAACAAGGACTCCATCATAGTGTACTAAAAGTATAAAAAGTTAAAAACTAGAAATTTTTATTTGTATGTCATAATCATCATTTCCATCAAATATAAGAGTTGAAATTTTATTTGTGTAGGTCATAATCATCACTCTCATCAAGTATAAGACCACCATCATACAAGGAAGATGGTGGTCTTTCTGGTCTTCCTTTGTTGTTCCCGAGCATGGCAGACATGTCTTGTTTACAGTTAAACTAATGACAGCATTGCAGCCAGGACATATCATGAAATAAATAACAATGATACATCATAATGAAAAATAAATAAAAAGAATATGATGACATCTTCATCAATTTGTTTTCTTTTTAAACTCCGAGCAGTCCTTAAATACGCTGGTTATGGGCATAATACGTAATTCATTGATGCCTCACATGGGGTTTTAAAGTCATTTTGGCCCGAAGTGTTGCTCCTGGTGCCTGCACTGCTAGGAGATATTAGCCACAGTTTGACATAACATGATAGATTGTTTTAATAAAAGAAGAGTTTCTAGTTATCTGATTTAACCATTCAACGAAAAGTGACTTGACACCATTGCAGGGTAGTTATTGCATTTGTTGTTTTTTCCACATGTTGTTTGGTGAACTGGAGCATTTAGTTCCGGTGAACAAGTGTGATCATGTGATGGTTAGTTTGTTGCAATTTTCTTTTCAGGTACATTTGATGTAAGCATGTGGTACTAATAATACTATGCATTAGTGTATCATTGACATGAATGCAGACACAAACAACTTGCTCGTTTCAGGTTTAGAAATTATATTTTGAATTCCGCTGTTAGAACACAAATTTCTTGTATTTTTCTTAAGCAGAGAAACTTTCCTTTAGCCAAAAGAAATTCTCTATTTTCTTTTTTAGGTGATTTTTGTGCCCCTTCTTTTCTACTTAGTCTGCCTTTTTTTTTCTTATTTGATTGGTCTCCTCTTGTTTGTTGGCATGTAAATAAATTAAACAAATTTATCTATGTTGTCTTTGTCAATGATTTAATTTTGAAATTATAGGCTTTAAATATATCAAGTCTGTTCAAGTTGCAAGAAATGTGATCATTCCTCCAAGAGCCTCTGGGTGTGATTGTAAAGGAAAATGTACAAATCCAAGGTCTTGTTCTTGTGCTCGACTTAATGGCTTTGACTTTCCATACGTGGACATAGATGGTGGCAGGTGAGATTTGAATGTGGTTCTTATAAAATTCATTTTTTTGGTTGCCTATTAGAATGGTACATTTTCATTTTGGAATAAATGAAGTTTTGCTTATTAAAGAAGGGGAAACAATGAGATATTTTTTTACACACCAATTGTTTTTATTTGTGCTGATACTCAACTCACCCAAGTCCCAGCCAAAAAACTAGATGGATCCGGTCATATGAATTAGTTTCTCTCTGATTTTTTTGGGCCAAACTTTCAATAAGTTGAGGCACAAAAACTTTTTACCACTTTAAGCCTTTCCATTATAGGTGTACCTTATACCTTGTTATCTCTTCTATATTTCAACCTTTTCATGATCCTTTATCACGTCTCAATTGTCTGATCTAGTCCTTTTGTTTTATAAAGATTGATGTGTTTATTCTTCATCTTGTCCATATTGGTTCTTGAATATATTTATTTTCAGATTGATTGAAGCAAAGGATGTGGTGTTTGAATGTGGTCCTGGATGTAGCTGTGGACCTAGTTGCATTAACCGCGTCTCTCAGCGTGGATTGAAGTACCAACTTGAGGTATTTACACACAATCAAGAACCAATTTCTTTTCAGCATAAGTCATCATATTTATTGGGAAATTTTCTTTGAACAGGTCTATCGTACAGCAGACAAAGGATGGGCTGTTAGGTCTTGGGATGTAATTCCTTCTGGTGCTCCAGTGTGTGAATACTTTGGAATTCTTAGGAGGAATGATGAGTTGGATAACGTCTCTGGGAATGAATTTATATTTGATATTGACTGCTGGCATACAATGAATGAAATAGGGGGAAGAGAGGTACTAGTACCATCATTCAAGGAAATATCATTTCCATATCTTGTCTTAACCTGTGTATGACATGGGATTGTGGGAAGCATGAAAATTATAATACTAACTTGTTGTGATAGCTTTATATACTTGGTCATGGACAATATTTTGCAAGTACTTGTCTTAGTGGTCTTTCTGCATGCTAACACTGAGAGTTAACAAGTAAATATCAATTGTTGGTAGCCTTTGGCGCTATTTACCAACTTGTTCTCATTCTTATTCAAAGACCAAACTGCGCTTGGAATATGCATTCTACTTTTTGTTTAGCTTGGTTCTTATTATAGTGCTCGTTGCCAGAGCCTTTGTGTTTCCATTACTTTCGTTCCTTTGCAATGGAATATAAATGTATTTTCTTGCAGAGGCGACAAGGTGATGGGTCTGCACCTGCAATTGATCCTCTGAAGAAAGTAGATGTCAAGATGGATGAAAGTGAATCTGAGTTTTGCATAGATGCGGGCTCTTATGGTAATGTTACCAGATTTATTAATCATAGTTGTCAGCCCAACCTATTTGTCCAGTGCATTTTGAGCACCCACCATGATATCCGACTTGCTCGAATTGTGCTATTTGCAGCAGACGATATACTTCCTATGCAAGTAAGGTTCCATTTATGTTTCTCTTCCATTCACTTTGGATTGGATGTCTTTTGAGTTTTTTTTCTGGATATTTGTTATAAGCTCCTTTTTTTTCCACATGTTAACCCGGTACTGTAATAAATAGTTTTTGTTTTCGCTTGATGTTATAACCTGGGCTTGCTTTTTATGTGATATGTCATCTCCTAGGCGTCGACAACAAATTAAGAATAAAAGATGGTTTTTCTATGTTGCAAACAGGAACTTACTTATGACTATGGCTACGCGCTTGATAGCGTTGTTGGTCCTGATGGGAAACTAAAACAGTCGCCATGCTACTGTGGCACAGATGAGTGTCGGGGGCGCTTATATTAGGTAAGACAAAGGTTTATAAACTTAGATTACAGCTTGTATACACATTTCTTTTGAAATAAATAAATAACACCATTGCTTGGTATTCCTTTGTACAGAATGCTTATTATATACAATAATTTATTTGGCTTGATGTGTTTGATTAGCTGAGATGCATCAAATTAATAATATTTTCTGGTGAATATCTTATTTCTTGTCATTCTTTGGTAATTATCAAGGGGTGGCATTTTGTTACATCCCTACCTGTCTGCGTGCGGGCTTTTGGACTGCATCTTGCCTCCTCCACAGGGTCTTATGATAAGTATTAGTTATTTATAGTCAAAACGAAATCGGTGTATACTTGGTAGAAATGTAATGAAAGCAAAGAGCAATTAATATCATTTTTTCCCTGTTTGATAAAGTCAGAACTATGTGTGTTTTATGCTTTCACTACACTAATAATTATTTTTTTTGGATTGCGTAAAATCCAATGTTTGAAATGATAGGTCCTACTTTCCGCTCGTATAGTGCCAATTACCAATCCTGGTATGAATTAATTTTTCTGCGGGTAACTAAAGAAAAGGGTAGCACGATTGTGCACCAGAAAAGGGAAATCCCAAGGAATTGGGTAATATCCTTTGATAAAGATGGTTCATTTCTTTTCTTGCCTTTTCCCTCCATTACATTACTGTTGGTACAAATGGTTAGTCAATATTAATGAAATCATAGCATGACTTCATTAGCACGATTCTCACACTCATAGGGCGAATTGTAGCCAGCAACACTGCAAATCACAGGAAACTCACTGTCTCTTTGCTATTGATGATCCCCAAGGGGTGCCCTAGAGGCTTTCTTCAATGCCTAAACTTGTTCATGGATGTTGCTATCAATCATAAAACCTCCAAACCTCTTCAAAGCTGCATACCGGTGTTTAGGCAGCTTCATTGGATGTGCTTGATGGGGGGGGGAGGTGGATTATTTTGGTGCTTTGGTGGCCAATAGAAGTGCATAATTAAGGTTGTGTTGTGGGAACTTCCGGTTGATGGAAACATATCTACCCGAACTGGAGCTGTCATGTTGATGTTTGCTGCCTGATCATTGTTTCCTTGAATATAGGCAAAGAGCCTGACACAGATCCATAACAAGGTTGAATTCATTAGCAAAACTTAAAGACCAGGTAAGCATGGATGTGATTGTAATTTTAAGTGTGGGAGAATTGGTCAGGTGGTGTTCCATACAGGCATACACGCTTATGGAGGAGAGAATCTTTGAAAGCCTATGAATTGCACTAGCGTGGCAAATGATTAGCTTATTATTAAATTATTTAAAGCTTGAGACCTTTAGGCTATTTGATAGTGTGGTTTGACTGTATTTTTATAAATATTTTATTTTAAAAAAATAATCAAATTAATATTTTTTTAATGTTTTTTTATTTTTATTTTAATGTATTTTCAAATAAATAATATTTAAAAAAAAAACATTAATCATACTTTCAAACATGCATTATCTTTTATACTAAATTAAAAGTCATATGTGGACATATGGCAATGCAACACCTCTTACCAAAACTTACAGGTTGTGGAAGACATTGCAGCTGGATTGTTATAGTAGATTGTCATTTTTGTCCTTTAACAAATCATCCTAGAAAACTAAGTTAAGATATTTTCCATGAGTTCCATTTGCTATTTTTATTTTGATTAGGGGTATTAAAGTCTTTCCAATCTTTTTTTTAATAGTGAAACATCTTCGCTGTCCTTAAAAGCAAAGCATTAGATAATTGGTTGCTAAAAGTTTTTTACATTTTATATTTTTAACACAATAAAATTATAAATTTACCCTTGTATCAAAAATAATTTAGGATTGCTTTGGGATTTTTTTTTCATGTGTTTTTTTTTTTTTTTGTAATAGCCAGATTAGAGGAGAGACAAATTGGTCTTTTACAATAATTTAAAAAATATTAAAATTTAAAACTTCTTAAGCACATGCCAAGCATATGGCAATGTGCGAAAGAATATCGTTCTGTTTTGGCAACGCGTGCAACATCCTCTAGCCGTGAAGAATTACTGTCCATTATATCATTAAATTCCCTATGGCATCCTCTTTTTATGACTCAAGTCACATGTTTTATAAGCTAACAAGGACAAACATTAATTATTATTTTTTTAAAGTTTTTTTCCATCTCATAATTTGATATTAGTTTTTTTTTAATTAGATTTCATGATTCATAGGTTAATAATTAATAAGTCACATGTTCTTTTTCATGATTTCATGATTTCATTAGTTAATTAGTTTTTTTATAAGTCACATGTTCTTTTTTGTCAGTTTATTCCAATCTCATAACATGATCCATAGGTTTGAAGGGTTGGCTCAGGTGGATTCAAATTTTTATTTGGCTTATAATTACTATTTTTCTTAATCCTTTCCATCTTATAATTTAACATTGGTTCTTTTAAAAAAAATTAGATTTCATGATTTTTTTTATTTTTTTTTGTTAGATTATCCTAATTTTTTTTTCTCTCTCTTTATTTTTTTAATTAATTTTTTTTCATCGATTTTTCTACTTCTATAAAATGTGATCGCATTGATTGAATATTATTCTCTCTTTTTTTATCGGACTCGGAGCAAAACACAAATGACATAGCTAGAAGAATAAATTGTGTGAAGGTGTATCATCCTCTTTTTACTGTACTGTATCAAACAAACAAAAGCAAGATTGATCCATTAGTCGAGGGAAAGAGAGATTAAATAAACAAAAAAGTGATTTGTGATCTCTTCCACTGAAGGATACTAAAATTCGCGGGGGAGAGAGATGCTTAAATTTTGATACCATCACCAGCTGCATCCTTTAGGACAGGGTCGGAGTTAGAATTATATAATAAAAAGGGTTAAAATTAAAGATATAATTTATTATTACAAAAATTATTTATTTAAAATAAAAATATATTATATTATTTTATAATTTAAACAGTAAAAAATTTTAAATTTTAAAATATTTTGCAAGGATACAGACCCCTGCCCGCCTCCCCCTGGTTCGCCCCTGCCTGTAGGAGTCGAGAGTTGATAGGTGAAGTGGAAACCCAAGTAGCCATTCTGTAACATCTTATTTCGCTATCTTTTTGGCTGCGAATCACTTGATATGGAGCACACTCAAGGCGCAAACAATTTTCTGGCTCGTCATAGACAGCGGTCTAGCTCAAACATAATAGTAGTACACAGAGCCAGAGTCAAAAGGACCAAACCAATCCTCTCCGATCTTGCCGAATCCATTTGGCCTGTTCCTCGAACCACGGCTCTCTATGTGGTCCTGATTATTTGTTTACAACATGTGAATAAAAGCATTGAAGAAGGCATATAAATTGTAAAGTGTGGTATGCATCTCTTGCTTTTTTCTTAGTGCTGGTGGCTACATGAACGGTCACCTTGCGTTTTTCTTTTGGGGAGATTCCATTTTCCGATCTGTTGTTACTGTGTTAGTCTTTTGTCAACGATGAGATTACAAATACATAGCCACGTTGACGACGGCACACGCGTTGATCCCTTTTACCAAAACGAAAGAGTAAAGTTGATCCAACTCCTTTTTCTTCCAACCCAGAGACGTTATAATCGCCCACGCCCAATTACCCTTAACTCAAGAACTGATCAAATGCGTTTTCGATGGTGAATTATTGGCCCACTTCCACTACTTGTGATTGTCTTTTACTTGGACCCGTCAAACGATGAGAAAAATGCATGCAAAGCTATATATTCACTTGCATGCCATGGACTAGGCATACCTAGCAGACGTGTCTTGACGGGTTATTCACAAATTAGTAAAACCACATTGCGTGTCTAAATTTCTTATGTATTTGCCTAAATGGAAGACCTGGGTAACAAATAGGGCAATGATGCTTTGACACATGCCTATCACTCTGTCTTTTGTTACCTAATACCGTATCTTATGGGCCGAAAATTGGTCTGAAACCATCTTGTTGCCATTACTTAGGGTGACATGCCACCTACAACTCATTGTCTCGGGACTGTGGGATAATAAAGATTTGTTATTAGGCTTTTCTTGAGCTACAAAAACCTCGCCAGCACCATTTTTTTATTGACAATTAATCCCATTTGTTGTGATTGGATATTAGGAGGAAGCATGCTGCTATGATCCTCAAATTGAAAGTCTGGACTTCACGGACGTGTATGCTACTAAGTCAAAACCCAACCATCTTGATCTACACAATCAAGTTCATATATATATATTTATCAAAATGAAGTTACTACGTTTGAAACGTTCCTATTAGCACTATATATTTGAGACCGAACCCCATAGGCATGCTCAATTATCAAGTCAGCGACGCAAGGGGAAATTTGTCTAGTTAAGTATTGCTGGGATATGTTGTTTCTTACGGCTTATGGGACTGACTTCTATGATGAAAAATTTTGTTTTTCCTTTTCTTAATTATTTTCATGATGTTTTTTTTTATATGTAAATTGGGGTTAAAAGTCTAAAACTAAAACAAATAAGGAAATACTGGTCCAATCAAATTCTAATAAAAAACTAATACAAACTCTCTGAAAGATGTTAATAGTCAAATCATCCCTGAAGGATGCTTGAAAAAACCAAAATTAACGAGCTAATCAGCGGCATCATTAGCTTCCCCATAAATATGTTGTGCAGTTCTATTTTCAGTCACTAATGTTAAATGATTTCGCTACCTCATGTCCCCAAATGACCAAATTCAACGGTTTAGATCAAAGATTTTTATTAGAAAGCCTCAGGTTGAATTCTGAAAACAGAAACGAATCAAGAATGAGAGAATTACATTTCATTGTGTAGCTTAAAGGTCTTTGTACCCTCTCCATGGAAAAAAAAAACACAAAAATAGCTAATAAAAAGGTAATTGAGTTCTCTGGGCCATAGCTATGTGTTTTTGTGGTTCGGCTAATCTTGCATAGAGACTGTGGAACACGGAGATCCAACGACTACTAACTTCCCATTAATTTGGCCTAGAAAAGTAGGCATTAGACACGACCATGCTTAACTCATCGAGAAGCCAATCAATCCAATCGAAACAGGTCACGCACAGAGAGATCCTCTTTTTTCTTTGAGTTGTGATTAAGTTTACAAATCAATAATATTCAGCGTGGGAAACATCACTTACTCCTTAATTGGTACTAGTAGCAAACGCCATAATTAGAAGATAATTTTGGTGATTAAGAAACCATTTTGGACCCACACCTGCTGTCAGTCCCACAAGCCACAAAAAAGACCAAGAGTTGTTCAAGAAATTGTTGGGACTCTTGATCATGGTGTGGTCCTGTGGTCTAATCAAGGATTAAGCATAATTTGTTTGGCTTTAGTTGATTACTCTAGACAATGCATGTGACCATAGCTAGAATGCTGCTCAATTAACCAGCCATTTGCGTGAGGTAACTGTAATCTCTTACAATGATTTCATCAGCCTTGAGGTGGAAATTAAGTCATCAAAAACATCATGTGATTGCGATGGTAGCATCAAATCTAATCGGGTGTTTAATTTTTTCAAGCAATATCTAACATTGTTTTAGAAAGCTTTAAATTAAATTGAGAAAGACTTTATTATTTTTTTAATCAAGAAACTAGTTTAAAACAAGTATAATCATTAAAAATAGTTAATTCATGCTCGTGTAC
>Ga0325401_1003476_pt1 | contig 14479 bp, 6 predicted proteins | sample PopdelMetagenome_FD_205666 | JGI IMG/M metagenome (GOLD analysis project Ga0325401, IMG submission 205666) | Populus deltoides microbial communities from Bellville, Georgia, United States - Xylem-PdKOR-R2 | ecosystem: Host-associated > Plants > Phyllosphere > Stem > Wood/Secondary xylem | place...
GTTAGGTTTCCTAGTGACCATAATACTAGGTGGCGACTCCCTTTTTCACAACAGAAAGACCCCAACAATCAATCCCCGCTACGGAGGAAGTGTCGCCGCGACGTCGAGCTCTCGGGAGGGTGCGACACTCTCTATCATCGATCAATGATCATTGTTTTTCTATCCTTCATCGTTGTCGCTGGTCTTTGTATCTCTATCCTCTCGATCTACCCCACCAACAACCAACCCTCCAATTCTTCTTGATAAATGCAACCAATATATCTAGATAGGTAACAATAAACTTTCTCTTTTTTATACTTGTTTTTTTGCATGGAAAAATTGTTTTTTTTTTCATCGGGGCTATATAAAGTTGAATAATTAGTGTGGGTTCTGGGTTATTCTTATGAAAACTCATTGCTTTTTATCGCAATATTAATATTTCTACATTTTTTGTGTTGGGTTATAGATATGTGGCTATTTGTTTACTATTTAATTCTAGCAATCAAAATTACCCTAATATAAACCATGAATATTAAATGTAAACAACCTTATCTCCATACATCAAGGAAAAAAATGTTGATGATAGAAAAAAAAATCATAAATTTAGGAATGCTAATGATAGAAAAAAAATCATAAATTTAGGATTACTTTACAAAACTTGATGACGATCCTAAAGCCTGATACAACCATATTATTTGATAGTTTTACCCATATTTACCTAGTAATTTTCCTATGTTATATATATATAATGCTTTGATATTTTTTGTTTTATGTTTTGAAAGCACTTTTGAATGTAAGATTCGAAAAGAAGTAAATTGGAGATAATTATCAGATTTGACCTTCAATCGATGTTTTGTGCAGAGCTTGAGTTCTAGAGGTCAAAAAAAAGTGATTATAGTGGAATTAAAAAGCTAACATCCATACATTTCTTTACATATATGGTAAGAAAAATAAAAAGAGAAAGAACATGGAGATCGTAACCTTCAAAGATAAATCTTGCATTCTGCTAGTGTTGACCTTTGTCCATTTCGACTTGAATATCTTGAGCTAGAGAAGTTTATTTGATGCAACTCAATTTTTTTGGATTCCTGACTCGAAGACCTTATCATCATACCAAATGTCAGCAGAAAATGAGCTCATATGAGAGAGATATGATTTTTCTAAGATGTCATATGAATTCTGCCAACATACATTTTTTGTGAGAAACAAGTCCAAATTACTTCCCAAAACATCCAAACCGACATCCAAGTTTTATTTCAGAATTTAACTCTTATAAGTCCAAAGTCAAAGATTGAGGATTTTATGCAAGGCTATTTCTCCTTTTTTAGAAAAATGGTTATTGAACTACTTAAATGTAAATTATCTACTTAGGTAAGGACTATTTTGTAGGAAAGAGATATTAGGGTTTCCTATCAAATAAAAAAAAGAGAGAAAAGAAAAAGGGGTGGCCAACCAAGAGAGAGAAAACACACCTTCCTCTAAAAAACCCAAAATCATACATTCTTCTTTCTTTTTGATTAGTTGTTCAATAGACATTCAAGGTTAAACTCTTTTTTTTTAGTTGCAAGGACACAAAAACCTTCGGATTTCAAGAACTGTGAGATTTATTTTATCTTTTATTTTTAGTTTATATGAAGAATGAATATATTTGTTTTCCTATGCTTATTTCTTAGGATTGTTTATTTTAATTGCTAGAGCAGATTCTAAGTTTGTTATCAAAATAAGAGTTGTGATATATGAACTTGTGAAGCAATTAAGTTTAATAATCGTAGCAAATCTATGTTATTAACCTTAGAGAAAACATTCGATCAAATCAAACATGAATTGTGGACAGTTATATTGTCTAGATTAATCAACTTATCTAATTTTTAAGTCTATCATTATATTTTAATTACTAGTGCAAAGACTGTGATTGTTTGATGGTTAGGGTTAGTTAGACAGCGGATCTGTTAACTAATCAATGTTAAGAAAAGATAAGGATTCAGAATATAAATAGATGTTTTGTTTCAATGATCGGTTCTGATTTCCATAGGTGAATGTTTACTTGAAAATAAGGTTTGTTCTCTTGATAGTTTTCTAATTTATTTAATTTAGCTTGATTGTTTAATTTTGCTATAGTTTAGATAATCTTAAAATTCCCTCCAATTGCATATTGTATAGCATAAAAATCTGAATTAAAACTTTCTTGTGGCATTGACCCCTTACTTGCTCTATACTATCTTGTTTATTTAAGTTAGGATAATTAATTTGTGTGATCGTGACATTGCAACAAAGCCACTAGAGCTACATGTAATTATTATGGAAAAGATTACATTTATCATATTGTCCTTAATTACATAAGTAATATGTTGAGTCATTTAAAAGCATGCAAAATGTTTTCTTTTTGGTGATTGATAGGAAACAACAAATTTTGGTATTATAACCTTAAAAGGAGGAGGGTGAAATGGGAGATTTAAATGTGGGAACTCTTAAGGCAATATATTATAATTATGATTAGTGTAGACAAGCACTAGCATAAATGATTATAATTGATGAGTTACTTTTTAATTTATGAAGAGTCAAAGATTTAGATTATTTTGTAATACTATGCAACCTATATTTGATGTTTCTCCTTGTTTTACTGTTATAAAATATTATTTGAAAGTTTATGTGGAATAAAAGGAAAAATTAAGAAAAGCTCTTAAGGGTCAACATGTATGCTTAACAACTAATACTTTAACATCAATCAAAAACATTAACTATATGTGCTTGATAGCTCATTGGATTGATAATGAGTAAAATTTACATAAAATAATTTGAAGTTTTTTCAAGTTTTCAATCATAAAGGTTAGATAATTGGTCAAGTTATTAAGAATTTTTTTATTTAGAGCTAAAGATTGATAAAGTTTAAACTATTACAGTAGACAATGCTAGCTATAATAATTTGACTATTGCATATTTGAAGAATGTGATACAAGATTAGACAACTATTATATTTTCAAATGAGTATTATTTTCATATTAGATGTTATAGACACATTGGAAACCTAATTGTGTGCGAGGGCTTAAAAGAGATTAATGTTTAGTTGTTAAGATTCAAAATGTAATCAGGTTTGTTAGATCTTCACCTTTTAGGGAACTTGTATAGAAGAAATGTACAAAGAGGCTAAAGATAGGGTGTAAGAAATCAATGTATTTGGATATTAAAACTTGATGGCATTCAACTTATCTAATGTTAGAAGATATGGAAAAAATTAGGAGGGTTTTTATAAGGCTAGGTGAAAGTGACCCTAGGTATATGAGTTATTTTATTAAGGTTTGTTCAAAGAGGAATAAAAAAAAAAAACACAAGGCCATCTAATTTGAAGGATTGGGGAAATGCTAGATCTTTAGGGATGTTCTTAAAGATCTTCTACATGGTTACATTGAGATTTTATAGCTCATTACATGTTACATCAAATTCTTTCTTCAATAAATTAATTTACATGCACACAAACATATTGCAATTGTGTAAAAGTAAAGATAATTTTTAAGGGGAATGACAAAGAAGATGATGTTAAAGTTTGAGAGGTATTAGAGAAATGAAAAAAACCATAATTTTTTTGTTGTATGTGGTTATTGTCTTAGATCGATGTTTGAAGTTGAAATATATAAAATTTTGTATTGGTGACTTGTATGATGATGACCAAGTACAATTGCAAACAAACAAATAATATGAAAGATACAATTGCAAACAAACAAATAATATCAATAGGATGTTAATGCTAGTGATGATATGGATGTAGATGATATGCCAAACACTTTGGCTCGATTCAAAAAACATTTAGAAGAGGAAAATAATGTGGAGAGTAGAAATGAGGTTAAGAAGTATTTGATTGATGGTTGTGAGGATCCTAATAATTATAAGTTAGATATTTTGGGTTAGTTGAAGAGTGATGCTTCAAAATATAAGATCCTTTCAAAGGTCTTACAACATGTTCTAGTTATTTCTATATCTATAGTGGCTTTCAAATCAGCCTTTTGCACTAGCAATCGTATGCTCAATCAATTTTAAAGTTCTTTATCTCCACACACTGGTTTGTTATCAAAATTAATTGCATTACAGATCAATTCCAATATATATTAGAACTTGATGAATGATATTGAAACCTATAAAAATCTTGAGTCGGGTAATTTGTCTTATAATTTTACACTTTTTATTTTATGATTTATTAATTAATACATTTTCAGTCTAACATGTCTAATTTATTGTTTTATAGAATTTGATGAAAAGTTGTACATGACAACAATTGATAATTAATTCAATAATTAAAGACATTTGCATGTAGCTAACTTTGAATTATTTTTTTTTTAGTGTGTGTAGTCATTATTGCATGACAATAAACCATTATGGTAACAATATAATTATGAATAATTCAGGTTGAGTGTTAATGGTGATGAAATCTGATTTTATTTTTATTTTTACAAATGATAGCTTTTGTTGCTATTCTTTTTTTCTTTCTTTTTTCTAGAACTTCAATTTTCTTATTTGTTGTTGTAGTATCTGAAGATCTCATATTTCTCCATTGCATTAGCTAACTGCTTCTACTTTGTGGTTTACGATGGCTTGGGTTTAAAAGGAAAGTACAGTGAGCGGGAAACAAAGCAAAAGGAAAAGATGTGTAATTTCCTTGCCTTAGCTTTTGAAAGACAATGAAACTAAAGTTGGCTTGATGGATCGGTGTGTTTATTCATAGAAGATTGTATTTTTTTTATGTTTGTACCGGTGTGTAAAAGTATGAAATGCTTGATGGATTGATATTGTATTCTCATATTATTGTGAATAGCTCCTTGAAAAATAATTTAAAAAATCCAATTAAAAAACAAAAATAAAATCAGGCAATTGGAATAGATTTTTTATATCAATTAAAAGGCTTTTAAAAGCCCATAAAAAATCACAAAAACTTAATAAAAAATAAACTGTACCAAGATGAACTAAAATCGATTAGTTTGAAATGGTTTTTAGTTTGATTGGAAATATAAAAAAAATTTGTTTGGTTTTTTTAAGTAAAAACCAAATAGAACATAAAATGCTTACCCCTAGCGGAAAAGAGAAAATGAAAGAAGCTTGGAAACAAATCAAGAATCGGACAGACAAAAAACATTTCAGCAAAAATTTTATTGAAACAAAGAGACATTAAAACTTTCTAATAAGCCTTAATATCCATAGCTTTGGGATCTTAGAGGTTACAATTTTATAAGCTAGAAAGGTTGAAAGTACGAGTGAAAAAATGGCAGAAGCTTCTTGTTATGAAAAATTAGAGTAAAGAGGAATCAAGAAGTATTCATTCAGTTTATCGGAAAACTGTTTTTCATGAAGTCTCATCTTTGTAGAAGGTTTGCCTTTAAAGAGCTTCATTTGTCAACATATGAGCTTTGGATTGCTGCATTTTAGGAGGCAATATATGAAGTTCATACTGGTCTTTGCATGTTAGATAACCTTATACCTCATATGCTTCGCCAACTCAAACTGAGGCTACTTATTCCTCTTAGTTCCAATTGAATATGTAAGGGTTACTCAAAAGTCTTTTTAACTCAAATGTTCTCGGAATGATTTTTTTTTTAATTTAGAAAGCATAAAATTTGGCTATTACATAAGATAACTCGAAAAGGCGTATATTCTCTTCCTCCTTGTATACTTGTTATTTCTTTACTTTCTTTTTCTTTTTCTTGTTTCCTTTAACTTTTAATATGATCCCCAAACTAGATTTTAGTATTTTATTTATAAAAAAAAAACTAATATTGTGAATTGTTAATGTATGGATTTGGATGGACGTTGTAGGTTAAAATTTGAAGAGGAGGTGAAGTATGGGTTTTTATGGTATTTTCATTATTGTAATGCAGCGAAGGCTCTCTAGTCATTAAATAAAAATAATAGCAAACCTGTAAACAATCAAAATTTTTATTGACTTTTTTAGGCATGTCAAGTATAGGATATAAACTATTACGCCCATACCAAAGTTTAGGATATAAATTATAATTTTTCAAAACTTAATAGGCAAATAAAATTTTTATCATATGAATGTGATCCATCTCGGACTAAACTAGGTAAGACAATTTTTCAGTACCCGGCAATTATCCCAATTAATCAAAAAAATTTTAAATCAATTATGATTCTTAATAGGTACTTAGATGAAATAGTATAATATATCCAAATCCTATTGGTTTTGCATGGTTTTGGTTGGAAGGGCGTGTTGGGTTCCTGAATATTATACACACAATGAAAATAATAAAACATAATTATTTGAAAGCCCCTAAGATCCTATTAGATAGATCAATAATTTTTTAGGGATTTATTATCTAAATATTTGATCTTCTTTTGCTTTGAATAATTCTTTAAAGGTTGGGTTATTGCAAACCACAAGTCGTCCAATTGTTTGGCCTCAATGGTAATCCACATGAACCACTAGTGAGAAATCTCATAAATCCTTGAGAAAGGGATTACTATGCCTAAAGTGCTCTTTATTTTGTGAATTACATAGTTTTTCTGTCTAACAAACAATCATTTAACAATAAAAGGCATAACTTACTATTTATAGGGACATATTGAAAAACCTTATAAATTGGAAAAATACCAATTTGCCCCCTGAATAATATCCATATATTAATCTATAAAAAATTTAGAAATTAACTCAATCAAGTCCTTACTTGATTTTTCTAGTTTTAGAAATATAATCCTTATATTAATTATATTCTAGTCTTTAATTTTTAAAACATATTTTAATCAAGTCATACTTGATTAAATTATCCCAATTTAATTTCCGACTAATGATTCTTAATGTGTGTGACTCATTAGGTTTCTAATATGTTGGCTCAAATATAAATTATAATTCTAATTAAATAGAATTAAATAAATTAAATAATTTAATTTAATTTAATATCAATTCAACAATTGATTAATTTATATTTGATGATTAGGTGTGTCATCTAGTAATGTGTCATGATCCCCCAAATATTAAAAAAGTCATTAGAGGTTTGACTTAACATTTCAGTGATCAGTTTCTCAGTGTAATTAATATCATTTCATCAATAATGTTCCGATTTAATATTGAAGCATGAAGTATGTCTGCCAAGTTAAATCATGTTTGTTCTTTACATAATAGTCATTGATTGTTAAATAAGATTTGAAACTCTTTTCAAATCGCATTCCACCTTAACCAATGATTTCTCAATCAATACTATTTGAGAACATATGAGATATTTTTCCTAATTCACTCAAGGTGATGAATCCTCTCTTGATCACTCAAGTACCTTCATATAGTTCATGTTATACTCAATATCTGCCCCTTCGTTACCTCGATTAAGATAATATATAATAGGATCAAAGCATAACATTCTCTATATAAGATAACTTAGTGATCTAAAATATAAAGGTCACTTACACAACTATCATGTGAGCCTTTCCATAAACATAAGTAATCTCTTCATATGGAATTCTCATGCAGGTCAGTTTAGTGTACATGTCTTATGACAAGCACCTATATATTAGTTCTAGTATCCATTATACCTCGATTTATGAGAACAATTGCTTCCTTTCATAAATGAAAAAAACATAATATGTACTGGTTGTTCAGTATTTAAGAGAGCATAATTATAACAACTTTGATGCAATAGGAATCCTATAATTATAACAACTTTATAATTTTCTTTGAAAAGCATTTTTGTCCTATAGACTTTATCTTTACTCTAGATTCATAACCAACCAATTTACTACAAGGCATATTAAACTAACAGTCTCCCACTTGCATAAAACCCAAGCTCATGTATCTAATACCATATAACTCTATGTAGCATTAATGTTTTTGCATGGATAGTGACTTAGTAAGAGGATCTTCTAGATACTCTTTGGTGGGTACTCGTCTATCTTTACATCTTTCATTTCATTGATTTATCAAATCAAATGGAATTTCTCAAGTACTTGTTTGGATCATTGATGAAACCTTAGTTCATTTGCTTATGCAATAACTCCATTGTTATCACAATACAGGGTAACTAGATCAACAATATAAACACAAAAAAAAGGAAATGACTCCACCATCGCTACCGATTTCAGAAATCAGCAGCGACACAATTGGCTACCAATTTTTGAATTGGCAGCGACGCAGTTTTGTTGTCAATTTCTGAATTGACAGCGACACAGTTTTTGGTTGCCGATTTATGAATCGACAGCGATGTAGTTTTTGGTTGCTGATTTCTAAATCGATAGCAACGTAGTTTTATTGCCGATTTCTGAATCGGCAGCGGCACAGTTATTGGCTGCCGATTTCTGAATCGGCAGCAGCACAATTTAGCTGCCGATTTATTCTGAATCGGCAGCGAAATAGTTTATGGTTGCCGATTTCTGAATTGACAGCGACACTGTAAAATCTAATAAAAAATTAGTGTTGGATCGGCCTATCTGACACGACCAAAAGATTGATATTTTCTCCCAAATGCAGGAGTGTTGAAGTAATAAATAACCCGGCAAGACTGGGGTCGAACCACAGGGAGGTTAACTATATAAATTATAAACAACAACAATAACAACAATAATAATAAGTTAAAGAAAGCTTTGAGATGTGATATTGATGTAAGGATTAAACAAGGAAAATAATTGTCAAGGTTAGAGGATCCACTAATGGTATTTCAAACAAGTATAGTATAAACTCTTTTTATTACTCAACTAGAAACCACACACAAAGGAGGTTCCAATTGGATTATAAATTGTTAACATGATTACATTAGTTATCTTATTCGAATAATGTTAATACTTATAAATGTTGTCAGGCATTCATGATTATAACTTATGTTAACAACAAATCAAGTTCCTTTCATAGCACAGGTGTCGGTTATACCATACGGTTTGGGCTATGAAAGTGCCAGGTATTTGTTGTACCAAGGGTTATACAACATAAATCTAGATTAACCATTTAACAGGCAAAGTATTAAAAGTGAACGAGATAACAAATATAACACATGTTAGTATTAAACATTAAAGTCCATGTTGAGTTTACATTATACTTATTCTTACACCATTAGTGTAACCTTTCCACCTTGACATAATAAACTTAGCTAAACATAATGAAGAAGAGAAACATAAATAAACAAGGAAAGGAAATGAAAAGCATAAGCAAGAGATTAATATAAGCAAAACTTAAGCATTATAAAATATAAAGAGAAAGCAAGAGCATGATCTTGATCTGAAAACCAAGATGCCTAAATACATGACAAATGCCTCCTTTTATAGGCCAAAATTTGGAACTATTGATTTGTTGACTAATTGTTGAGTGGGTGGCCACATCTTGACTTGGTAACAATCCTTATCTTCTTGTCTGCCAAAAACATCATTGATAACATCATAATTTGAACAGACTTAAATCATGAAAGTTCTAGGAAATTGTCTTAACTTTCCAGGAAAAAAAATTTGAGGTCATTTGAACATCTAGAACTCGAGATATGGGCTGAACACTGAACAATGTCTGGGTTGCAAGACAGATTCAGACTTCTCCGTTGTTGCCACAATTTGGACTTGAAAACGGCCTTTTTAAATCTTGTACTCCCATGAAAGTTTTAGGCCCATGTCTTATCTTTCCATCCATATAAGGCAGACCTAAATCCAAGATCTACCGCTCCAGATATGACCCAATGACCGAACAGTGTTCCAGTTTGGACTGAACCAGCATCTGTTTTCTAAGTTTGGCCCTCTCTTTATCCTTTCAATTTCTGTACTTAAACTCATCAATCAATCCTTTCATTTATGTGATAGGCCTGCATTTAAGATGAACATTTACCATAAATTAAAGGTATCTTATGGTATCAGACTTGTTATTATAAAGCATGCTTTAGTTAAGGAGTTATTGATACTTTAAGTGCAAAATGATGATATAAAACCTTGATAAAAATGCACTTTTAAGTACTAATCACTATCCTAGGGGAGAATGGGAATAGAAACCAACCCAAAGGGGGATAATGACATCCTTGGTCCAACATCCAAACACCCATTTTACATTTAAAAGGGGTATAAATGTAGCAGGAAGAGAGAAAGGGGCACTTTTTCCAAAACAGGCTTCATGCTCTTGCCTTCTTCCTTTCCCTAAAAATCTACATGTACCACCTTTAAATGCTAAAGAAGGGTGACCAAGGGAAAGACAAAAGTGGCCAAAGCCATGCAAGGAGGAGTCTAGACCCCTTCCCCATAACCGGCCAGCAGTTGTGACTGCAACAACAACCACCCTCTCTAAGAAGAAGACCTACCTACACCAGCTGCCTTGAGTGTTTGAAGAAGAAGAGAGCTATAGAGTTATGTTGATGACTGAAACAATGAGAAGAGAGGGAGTGTGACAGACTTGTTATACAACAAAGATGGAAGAGAAGGAAAAACTGAGATTGAGGACAGAACCATGTCACCAAAACCTGCTCTAAAGCTATCAAAAGCGTGAGGTAAAAGGAGTATTCTTCCTTGGATGGTTGTTGCCTCATGATTTTAGAACAAGGAGGGCATGAAAACCCCAAAGTAGAAGATTTAGTGTTCATGCATTCAAAATTTAGAAATAATTAAATGAAAGATCTAAGTGGAATGATGCATATAAGAACTCATGTGCAAACTCTTACCAAAGAAATCTAAGTGAGTATGAGTGATTTTGAGGGTGTAAACCTAAGAAGAGGACCAGCCAAGTTGGAGGCAGAAATTGTGTTGATGTTAATGTCTGGACTTCCAATGAATGATTGATGAACTTGAATGAAATGTGGAATGAGATGGAGAAATGCAGAAATTATGATCTTATTGAACACTTAAGGACATACTTGAACCAAAACAGAATGCATGATGGTGTTATTATCTTGATTCTAGCATGTATGATAGAAGAACTTGTGTTAGAAAGGGTTATGTACAAAATTGTGTAGTCATGGGACCTTAGACCCTACTGAAACCAAAACTAGAACTATGTTGGTGTTAATGACCCTATTGAAATTGTATAATAATATGTTAAGATGATGTTATGTGCAGAGTTATGTTGTCTACAATGAATTAGTTTGCTACCGAATTGTGTGATCTGCAGTGAATTAGTTTCGCTGCCAATTTGTGTTATCTGCAACGAAGAAATTTTTGCTGCCGAATTGTGTTACCTACAGCGAATTAGTTTTGCTGCCAAGGGTGTTGTCTGCAACAAGTTAGTTTCGCTGCTAATTTAAAGTGTTTACAACGAATTAGTTTCCTTGCCGATTTGTGTTGCCTGCAGCAAACCAGTTTCACTGTCGAATTATGTTGTATGTAGCGAATTAGTTTCACTGCTGAATTAAGTGGGCTGCATCTAATTAGTTTCGCTGCCAATTTGTGTTATCTGTAGAGAAGGAATTTTTGTTGTTGAATTGTGTAGTCTGCAATGAATTAAGTTTCGCTACTGAATGGTGTTGCCTGCAGCGAAGGAATTTTCACTATCGAATTGTGTTGTCTACAACAAATGAGATTTCGTTGCCGAATGGTATTACCTGTAGTGAATCAGTTTTCGTTGCTGAATCGTGTTGTCTGCAGTGAATCAGTGTTTGCTTCCAAAATTACCTTGTCGACAATGAATTAGCATTCACCGCCGAAATTGCATTGTTTGCAGCGAATCTGTGTTCGCTGCCGAAATTGCGTGTCTACAATGAATCACCATTCGTTGCTTAAAATTGTGTTGTCTGTAGTGAATTAGTGTTCATTGTCGAAAGTGCATGTTTTGCTGCAAATATATGATTCGTTGCTGAAATTGTGGTGTCTGCAGCGAATTAGCATTCACTGCCGAAAATATGTGTTATGTAGCGAATTTATGATTCCCTATCGAAATTGAGTTGTTTGCAGTGAATTATGTTCTACAACGAATTTGTGATTCGCTGCCGAAATTAAGTTGTCAATAGCAAACTAGCATTCGCTGCTGAAAGTGTGCTGGCTGCAGCGAATTAGCATTCGTTGCTAAAATTGTGTTGTCTGTGGTGAATGAGCATTCGCTGCCGAAATGGTGTTGTCTGCAACGAATCAGCGCTCGCGGTTGAAAGTGTGTTGTCTACAACGAATCAGCGATTGCTGCCAAAAATGTTGTTCTATAGCGAATTTGTTATTCTCTTTCAAAATCTAGTTGTCTGCAGCAAATTAGCATTCGTTGCCGAGAGTGTGTTGGCTGCAACGAATTAGCAGTCGCTGTCGAAGTTGAGTTGTTTTACAGCGAATCAATGTTCACTATCGAAAATGTATTGACTAAACGAAATTGTGAATCATTGCTGAAATTGAGTTGCCTGTAACGAATTAGCATTCGCTGCTGAAAGTGTAGTGGCTGCAGCGAAGTAGCATTTGCTATCGAAATTGAAGGGCATGCAGCGAATCAATTTTGCTGTCGAATTGTGCGGCCAACAGCAGACCAGTTTTCGCTGCTGACTTTTTATAATAGAATCCTTGGTCATAAATGACTTAAATGCTTGCAACAATTTTATTGTTTGATGGCGTAAAATGTGGAACACTTGAATGTGAACATATGGATTCTTGAAATAAGTATGGTGATGAATGTGATTTAAGGATGCAAATATATTGATTTGTGGCATTGATGTCTTGGGTGGTGCGGCTGGGATCGGACCATTGTCAAGACAAGGAAAAACTGCAGGTGGAACAGGTAGGTGGTTCCTACCTTTTTCTTGTATGATGTTTATGTTTTGAAATGATTTACTTATGATGATATATTATTAAATCCTTGTTGAATGATGAAACGACGATGAAGTGTTTGATTTAATTTTGGATGATTGTTGAAATGACTATGAAATGTCAATCGAGTTCTTAATGAATGTTGAAACAATGACGAAAATGTTAATGTTCTAAAATGACCTGTTTGAGGTGGATATATTATCGTGTTGTGATGAATATTAAACCGACTATGAGATGTTAATTGGCCTGTTATGAATTTGGGTTGCTGACGAATGGTTGTATGAGTATTATGGAAGACCTACTGTTGTATTTTATTGAGTGTAAAGTTGACGAATAGTTGTATGAGTTTTACAAAGAATCTACTGTTGTATTTTATGGAATGTAATTGTGACAAATTTTTGTATGAGTATTATAAGGGCTCTACTAATGTATTTTATTGAATGTAATTGTGATGAATTTTTGTATGAGTATTACGAGGGATCTATTATTGTATTGTATTAAACATTAACCATCATGAATGGTTTGATGAAAAATATGAAGGGTCTATAGTTGTATTATACGATACTAAACTGTTATGGAATGTTTGTTGGTGTATTACAAAGGACATAATATCCGGTTATAGTGATTCTAGAATGTTTGATGGGTAATGATTACCTTTGGCTAATGGCATACTAAGTGGATGATTGTGACTGACAAATAATTAGCTTCAGCTAATGGCATCCTAAGTGGATGACCAGGACTGACAAATGATTATCTTCGATTAATGGTGTAAATCCCGAGAAAAATCAAGGCTGCATTAAATTAAAGAAAATAAACTAAACTAAAAAGATGTGGGGGCAAAAAAAATACACTTAAAGAAAATGAGGTCTAAATGCAAATAACAATAATTATAGAGCATAAATAGTCCTCTTCTCACAAAAAATCTATAACTATCGTAAAGAAAGAAAAGAGGGAGTTTTTGTGTCCATTTTTACAAATCAAGAGAGAAGCACTAAAATTTCAAGAACTCATCCAAGATTAAGGGTTATAGGTAGAATAAACACTGGTGGGCAAGGGATTAGCAAGAAAATTTTAACAAGAAGAGAAGAGAGGAGGGTCGGCTGTCATTAGAAAGAAAAGGAGGGAGTTGAAGATCGAAACCTTGATTCGTACTGAGTAAGGTGTTCTAAACATGGTCTTATGAGTCGTTTCAAAGTCGATTATGAATTGATGTCTGGATATTGAATTATAGATTAGAGTTCTTAGACTTGAATTAAGGAAAAAGTATTAGTTGCTAAATTAAATAACTTCATGTGTTGTGTCTAAATGGAAAGGTTGACGAATCTGAATAATTTCGTCTCTTGACTTTCAGAGGGATTTCGGGTAGGAGGATGGAGGAATTAGGATCAGGTTCCTTTATAGAAATTGTAGTTTTGGATGTTGACTAACTAAGAAAATTGGTCTTGCTCAATTTAGAGTTATAGAGCTTCAACTATGAGTCACCAACTGAGATTGGGTCATGACAGACCTTGTAGGGTAGTAGGTCTGGTTCGTTGATAAGCAATTTTGACTGTATTAGAGGCAGAAATGGGTTCTACTTCCTTTAGAGAACTTGTAGCCTCATGTCTTAGATTTCCAATGAGACTAATTGATTAGTACTTAAAAGTGCATTTTTATCAAGGTTTTATATCATCATTTTGCACTTGAAGTATCAATAACTCCTTATGTACTTATTTAACAAGTATTCGTAAACCTTCATTTTCACACACACACTTTAACATATGATTGTGGGTTGCATATTGGATTATTACATTATTTATGTTCTTTTGTTAAAGGTAACAACTAAGGAAAAGGGATA
>Ga0325401_1003479_pt1 | contig 14471 bp, 16 predicted proteins | sample PopdelMetagenome_FD_205666 | JGI IMG/M metagenome (GOLD analysis project Ga0325401, IMG submission 205666) | Populus deltoides microbial communities from Bellville, Georgia, United States - Xylem-PdKOR-R2 | ecosystem: Host-associated > Plants > Phyllosphere > Stem > Wood/Secondary xylem | place...
TGAAGAGAAGGAATGTCAAGATCAAATTGAACAGGATGCTGTTGTGGAGTGATGGAAGATTCTATGGAAAATGGAAACGATGATTTGGTATGCAATTTCAGAACTTGTTCTTGGTTGCGCTTTAGGCCAATTTACTGCCTCTTGTCACTTCATGAATGCGTAGAGTTCATATTTTTCTAGTTTTCGCATTCACATGTAGATAAATCCTCAAACATGCAAGTATTACCTGGATAATCATAAGAAGGAACGATTAAATTAAATAACTTCTGTTTTTTGGAGATCATAGGATAGTAATGCAGAATGAAGGGCAGAAATTCTGTGAAAAACCAAATCGATAAGAGTAAATCTGCTCTGGCCTTCCAATTTCAATAGAGATATGATACAATACTGGGTGTCAAGTAGTGCAGTTACCACGAAACTTCCTCCTGTGAACTAAATTTTGCATTAAATCCCCAGAGGCCTCGTTGTAATGCATACATGAGGGCAGCATATTCGTCAAACAATTGATCGATCCACTGGATCAATGTTATCATCTTCATATGGCGTGACCCAGATTTCATCCAACGTAAGGTCAAATCAATTTCCTAGCTGTTGATCCCTTTCAAGAACTTCTGGATCTTGTTTTTTCCCAGCCCTGCAAACATGGAAAAAAAAAAAAAAAAATGCAAGTCCTAGGTGAATAGCAGAATTGAGATTTCTATCAAATATGTACTCTATATGCTACGCTAGTTCTGCACCCTGCTGCAATTTATCTTGCTAATGCATGGCAACTAATCCATCTATGCTAGATATGCTATGCAGAAAGGAATACTGGCTTGCATTTTGAGGCAACCAAGTCTGTCTCCATCTTCTTGAATAAAACATCTATTTTAATACAGGTTTGAAAAAAGTGCTTACCTCAAACCAACATTCAGATCTGTTTTGTTAGCAATTCAATGTCAGCTCCAACTTCAGCAATTTTGGCTTCTTTAGATGCCTTGGCTGTTTTCGCCACATTCTCAACGTCAAAGTCCAAAGCGATTCTTTTCACCAGACCATCAAGCATCTGTGTTGGGAATAAATCAAAATTTAACTAAACAAACAGTAGGCAGTTCACAAGAACTCCTATAGTCTGATATATGAAGCAACGAAGTTCACCTTGATATCTGTTTTTCAACAATGCAAGTGTACAACTCTCACTGTTAAAACTCCACAGTAACAAGTCTTAACTAACTGCACTCTTTTAAAATCTTCATTTCTCTTAACATGTTCTCTTACTCGAAATTCAAAGTTCATAATTCATGTTAATTGCCTCGTTGGATGAGTAAGATAAAATGTAGTAGATAAGTAATAAACATTATGAAGGCTGTAAACATTTTGAAATTCATTTACTACATATTGAAGATCAAGATGCTGCCATGGTATACAAGAAAAATATCATTTCATCATGACATACACAAACAAATAAAAGGTTTATTTGGAAAAAAAAAAAAACCCTCTCTCAATCAATTTGCTAATATTTGACAAAGGGAAAAAAATGCCAGCTGCATTAAAAAAAACCAGAAAGTTTGAAAAGGTTTACATAGAGAGGATGAGATATACCAGCGATCCAATGGCAACTAAAGCCCGGAATTTCGAGTCAACTTCGATATTTTCCTCTTCCACAATCTGTAGGGAAGAAAAAACACCACTTTGTCAAGAACGGTAACTCTGCATCTATGATCCTTCTCTGAAAATCCCAATGGAATGCTACATAGCCATTCATCATATTGCAATCTAGAATAAAATCAGGATAGAACATGCAAAGCATGACCATTTCCAAAAGGGTTGGAAATAAATGAGTAAAACATACCTCAAGAGCTGCTGAAAGAACTTGTGATTGACCTTCATGATCTTTCTTTTCAATCAGCAGCACAGCATAACTGTGAAAACAAATTCCAGCATAGACAGAGGAAGGGCAAAGATATGTGCGTCAATGCTAAGAAAAGAATAAAAACAATATTATAAATCTATGAACTGACGTGGTAAGTTATCAAAACTGCAAGTGGGGAAAAATTGTGTGAAGGTATACAGATGAGAAAATGCTCACTTTAGTATCATGGTAGCATAAGACAACTGCAAGTTCTTATTAGGAGATGAATAACACCTTGAAAAAGCATCAAGAATCTGCAACATCAGTGAAAAAAAAGAAATTATTGCAATACATGCAATTGAAAAACAAATATGTGAGCGCAAAGTTCTCAGTATGACAAGTTGCAACAAGGTTATGACATACACAGACCCATAAAGCCAGTGATCAATTGAACAAAGGCCGCAGAAGCATATACGTTTATAACTCTTAATGAGCCTAGCAGCCCATTATAATGTCAGATGCCACATTAAGGCCACAGGTCTCTAAAGAAATAACAATTCAGGGTCTTTAACGACAATGCTTATCCAGGCCTTTAGGTCCAAATAATCCCCTGGGTAACAGGTCAGGGTCACTTGTCACTGGTTATTTTTATTGTCACTGGTTATTTTTATCAAGTTCCTACATGTAACTTTGATCCAAGAAAAAAAAATTTACCTCACTGCGATGCTTTTGAAGCCAGTAATGATAGTGCGAATTCTTGAAAAGATTAGTCACAACACGGTTGCCCGTTAAAAGGTTTGGAGGAAGTGGAGGATTTATTGTCACTCTCTTGATCATTTCCATCAACGTATCTGACAGCAAATATGGTCCATAGTAAACATCAAACCTACACAAAATTCTATTACAATCATAACTAGAATTTGTTCCGCAATTAAAACTAGCAGCAGAATCATTTCATATCAGGACAACCTACACCAGAATCACTAGCCATCTTTCCTCATCATCCACTCCATCCAAGATTTAGTCAATAAAAATAAGATCAGGAAAAAAAAAAAAGATGATATTTCTTTATACAATCAGGTTTCTCAACTAGAACAAAAACAGAGTTACATCTCAAGGTACCGTTTTCATCTTCAACGTGCTTGAGGAGGACTGTTGCCCCATCTGGGTGTAGAACAAGCATCCTCAAAATATCAATAACTGAAACAAATAATAGACTCAAGTGAGCAGAGTTTATGTACTCATGTATACGGAAGGAAAAAACTCAACAGTGGTAACAAAGCGAGAATCAATGTTATGTATAGCATTTTACATGAGTGGCATCAATGTTATGTATAGCATTTTACATGAGTGGCATGCATGCATTAACTGCTATTTTTGAAGAATTTTCAAAATATCCAGGGAGGTTCACAATCAAGAGCATGTACTGACCTGGAAATATCATAGCCAGAGGCCAAGATTTTAGGAGTTTCAGAAGCAAAGCAATGTCATCATCTGCAAATTTACTAGTGTGATAATGTGATGTGTCCTTCAAATTTTTTACAACTGCACTCAATCTTGATATCTCAAGCTCCGACAAAGACAGGTTCTTTTTGTCCTTCAAAATGTCAACAGTATACATTCAAGAAACATATATAACAAAATTAACATCAAATTGATGAAACAGAAAACCAATAATTGTAAAATAACCTACAGAATCAGAAAGCAAAGAATTGTTGAACTCTGTAAGCTTTTTCAGGATCCCTTCAAATTGAGCCACGTCAAAAACAAGCATTCCTTTCTGGAAATGAAATGGTAAAAAAATAAGAATTGAAAAGACCAGTAGCAAAATTCTATTTAACTAAACTCAGCATCACAAAAAAATTAAGACATTCAATACATAAAGAGTATTTAATCAGAAAAGAGTTGAGCAATAATGTTCTAGAAACAGTTAATATAATATCATCAAATTTCATTGGAGGACTGATTTAGCTATTCTGCATCCTGTCTAGTTTGTATCTGACCTGCCTAGTTCTACCTATTCATTTCTAAAAGTACCCAAACCCTAATTAATGAAAAGCACAAAATTAATGCATATAAAATAAAGCTCATCTATCATCAAGAAGCAAACTACCAGAGGTGTAAGCAGAGAAACACTGCCAACAGGATAAAAGATACAAGTCTAGCATGGTGCAAAATTTTTTCTTAGTTGAATAGAGTTGTAGACAACAATAAGGGTAGAAATAGATAAAATAATAAATACAAAATGCTATAATCCCTAAAAATAAAACCCATGATTACCTAAGATTCCTAAATTGGCAGTATAGAAATGCAACACAAACCTTTCAAATAAGAGCTTTACAAACATACCTTGGGAATATGTTTGAAAGTCGGTTTCGCTGAAACCTCTGTTGCATAAACAAGAAAGATCATAAATTCATATGAAATTGGCTAAATCCCAAGGTAAATGCTAAGATAAATATTAAGTTGTTTTTTCAGGTCAATGTATACATACCAGACATGCTAGAAGATCCTCCGGGTATATAAGCATTTGCTGAAATATTAAAAAAAAAAGAAATTCACATCATATGAAAACAGAGTTGGGGACTGCACACCTTACCAGTTACAGATAGCTACATGTAGTATACCAGAATGAAATTATACTTACAGCCAGTGTATGGGTCACGGAATGATGAATCAAGTGCAACACCACCTTGGCCAGAATTTTGGAGTATAAACTCTACAATCTGTTGACGATAGGCAAGAGGAAGATTCTCCTTGAGAAGCCACTTGTCAGCAGTCGAATATGGATTATCTGGAAACATCTCAACCACTTATCTCAGCATGCCTATTACATTTTCTGTACGCAAATAATTAAGTCACACATTCTACAACTGTTCTTCTAAAAACAACAAAGAAATACACTCAGTTAAGCATTTTGAGTTGCTTGCTTAGTTAAGCATTTTTTCCCAAGATATTCTCTCCAAGAACCAAAAGTAAGGAATAAAAGAACTCTCAGAGAAAACAAGGCCATCCACAACCATTAAAAGGCAGAAAAGTTGGCGAAGAAATTTACCTGATAGATTGTATGGCAACTTACGAATAGGCTCTCCATCACCAATATCAACATCGAACACTAATAACAAGATTATATAACAATCAAGATAAAGAGTAAGGTGAATTTCAAAGGGGTAAGGAAAATAAGGCTCAGAGCAGCTGATAACTAGATGCTGACCATAATCATATTCAATTCCATCAAGAACAGGCCGCTTCATGCCATCATCTGGTCCATCAACAACTTCTCCAATCTGAAAATGGATGAGATAACAAAACATGAGCAATACAACAATAAAAAGAAATCAATTTCCAGAAGTAACAAGAGAAAAGAAGCACAATCTGTCAACCAAGGCATCCCCTAAGTAGTCCTTCCTTGTCGTTGCAACGACATCAAATTCATTCCTTCATGATACATACATAATTGGAGAAGCTAAAGCCACCAGATAGTTTTAATTCTCCTTGGAGAAGATATATGATTATGACGATATGTGGTTGCTTAAAACCCACAGTACTTAACAACTCAATTGCTTCTAGAAACTTCATTTCCTCGTGTTTGTTCTCATCTTTGAAAGATGACAACACCTTAAAACACTATGTCCTTTCATTCCTTAATCACATAATGGAAGGGACATCAAATCCATTCCTTCATGATACATACATAATTGGAGAAGCTAAAGCCACCAGTTAGTTTTAATTCTTCTTGGAGAAGATACATGTTTACGACCATTTGTGGTTGCTTAAAACCCACACTACTTAACAACTCAATTGCTTCTAGAAACTTCATTTCCTAGTGTTTGTTCTCATCTTTGAAAGATGAAAACACCTTAAAGCACTAAGGTCATTCATTCCTTCATCACATAATGGAAGGGATTGTTCAATTTGTCAGTCAATGACCACCATATGAATTGTATCTGTCTAAATCAATGTCATGCATGGAAATATCATGTGAAAACAAATGAGATAAACAAAGGGGGCTGAGCACATAAATTGAAGCAAGGGATGTTTATTTGTCAAAGAATAAATTATTTTATATAGCACGGGAAGAAACAAGAAAGAAAATTCTTCATAGTACGAATAAGCATGAATTCTTTTCAAATTAAGAACGCACAGCATCAACTCAATTTAGCTTGGGTAGAATGTATACGGACAATGCTTTCTGACCAAAAAGGAACATGAACAGCATAGGCATAAATATGCCTTGAATGATAAAATGAGCACGGAAGAACTTGCTGGAAAAACAGTAAGATGAAACTAATTGTTACTTTATCCCACTTCTGTTCCCTCAAATTCCAAGCATATGCTACACCGTTGTCCCCTTCTCTGATGATTTTGGTCTGCCCATCACTGGTTCCTGATCATAAGATAATTACAATACATTACTTAATTAGCAATTTCCAACAGAAATTAGGCAACATTTCCACCCATAACTCGCACAAAATACGCTGAATTTAATATAACTAGGTAGAAACACAGTCAGGTACCACCAGAATTTTATTTTCTTGTCACTGATGCAATTATCCAGACACTGGTATTGACTTATATATTGATTGATACAAGTAAAGGCCATTGCTCCGTAATTTTAAGTCCAGCGCAATTGTCTGCTATTCACAATTGATTTTCATGACAGCTAGCCATAGCTTCATCAAAAAACAGAATTTCCAAGATAATTAAGATAAATGTTTCTGGAGGGTCTATTTGAAGCCACACCTGGAATCTGTAAAGCGTCAAGGCCTGGTAAATCTTCCAATTTCAATCCCCCAACCCTCTTCCTGACAGAAACAATTTGCAACATGAATCAGCCTTGACAAGCATTATAAAGAAACCAACATTAGCATGATCCAGAAGGAGAATCAACTTCCACACATCATAAAACTATGAAAAGAAGTGCTGGAATACATATATTTCAAGAATTAATGAGCTTGGAAATGCTATTAATCATGAAATAGACTGAGATTTGCTAGAAGTAGACATATTTTTTCTTAGTCTTTTTGGTGCTTCATAGTTAACAAATTCAAACTTAGGCTGTAAGTTAGTAGATATATCATGAAATAGATTGAGAATTGCTAGAAGTAGATATATTTTTTCTTAGTTTTTTGGTGTTTCACAGTTAAAAAAAATTCAACTTTGCTAGAAGTGGATACATTTTTTTCTTAGTCTTTTTGGTGCTTCACAGTTAACAAACTCAAACTTAGGCTGTAAGTTAGTAGATATATCATTGTGGTTCACAGCTCACAATTACCCATTAAGTAACTAACATACCGTACAAACAACAACAGAAACTCATTAAACATTGATCCAAGACAGTATAGAAGTCCACATTTTAACAATAGAAAGTGCAGAAGTATGTATCACTTGCTGGCAAATAATGCATGAATATACCTGCTTAATTTGTATTGAGAAAGTTGGGAAACATATGAGTCAAGATCTACTGGGTCCGCAATCCTCTCCTGATGTGAAGTCCAAATACGTACTACTCCATCTGAGCATGCTGTCACAATATCACCATTTTCCAAGAATTTGACATCCCAAACACAACCAGGATGCTCTAAGCTCTGAACACAGACTCCATCTGCAACATGAAAATGATTTCACAAGTAAATAACCTTTCAAAGACATGATCAATTCGGTTGCAATGCCCAAATCCTCAGCATCTGAGATTACATGAGTAGAAGAACAACCAATAGAAGCAGTCACCTTTCCAAATCTTTGCTGAACAATCTTCACTACCACTAACAATTAGTCCAGACACATGTGAATCAACTGAATAGACAATCGAAGCATGGCCAACCATCTCCATCAATACTTGGCCAGTTAAAGCCCATAATCTGATGGAGCTGTTGCAATGAAAATACTATAGCAGTCAACGACCATTTATGCAAGACAATGAGGGTTGTTCTTTAAAAATGAATAACGAAGGAAGTCCAGGGAATCTTTATTTATAAACTGCAATAACTTTGGCGTTATCCATCATCTACTAAGCCAAACATAAAGCAGAACCATTGCATTATAAAACAGAAATAAATGAAACTGACTGCTCACCCATCATGTGATGCAGAAAGAATACCCACTCCATTCATCTTTGCTAAGCCTCTTACTGTATCTACAGAGTTCACAAGTACAAGCCAAATTGAGCCTAAATTAGTATACTGACCAATAAGCCATCTTATTTCTTGGTACAGAGAACAGATATTGAACAAAGTGGGGCTGCAAAATTCTCCAAAACCATTTCATTATTTAAAGGTAAACATAAACGTGCAACAGATGAGCAACAAGGCATGTGGGAAAGAAGAGCAGGGGGAAAACCCAACCTGAGTGCCCTGCAAAAGTGTGTAAGCATGTCCTCCCTTTCCAAAGTTTTAAAGTTGTGTCAGTTGAACCTACATTGTCATGGAAAGAAAAGTCAAGTTGTTTAGTGTTTGGCACACAAAAACCAAACCATTGGATCCATGTATTTGAATATGAAATGGAGAACGATTAAGAGTTCGAATTAATAATGGAAAGATTAAGAAAAACACTTCCAACACACAGATACAGGCCAGCACAGATCATAAAACTAAAATTTTAATCCTGAATGAAGAGGTGAGGGGCTCCGAGCAAATGCGTCTTCTAAACCAGCACTTCAATAGTGCCAAAATTAATTTTTCATTCAATTTTCCAAATGCAGCACTCATATTTTTCACTCAAGGTAATATAACTAAGATTCCACAAAAAAAATAGGCAGAAAATATACCTGTAACAAGCTCGCCGGACGGCAGCTTAATAATCGCTTGGATCGCAGACTTATGAGCCTCCCATGAGTCAACAACTTTACCTTTCCTCCATCTCCTCAAAGTACTATAACAACAAAAGGAATCCATGATAATCACAAAAAAGAAAAGGCCAAAATTTAGATCATCTATCAAGGCGAGAACACACAAAATAATAAGCCTACCAATCAACGGAGGAAGAAACAATATCTTCATCATCCAAAACAACACCAGTAACTTGCAATTGATGACCACTCAAGCTATGGACTTTCTCTCCATTACTCAAATTCCAAACAAAAACCATCGTATCCATTCCACCAGACACGATCGCGCCTTCTGAGAACACTTCATTCGGCGGAATCCACGCCAATGGTCCCACAAAACTCGAATGCCCTCGCAGAATTTTTGATAATTCAAACTTGCGTTTGTCAGTTGGGTCGGGCACCCAGTACCTCACCGTTTTGTCCCTCGACGACGTCGCTATTCCCGCATTTCCGCAAACAAAAATCCCGCGAGCCTGCGAGAGATTAGATAAGTTAATCAAACGGATTTAATTTTAATTAAAGATATATATAGAGAGAGAGAGGGCGGGAGGGAGGGGTTGCTCCGTCGTCTTCGTGGCCGCGAAGCTCGTGGCTTAATTGATAAATTTTTAAGTCGGTTTCCATGTCCATGATTTTGAGAGAGTTTTTAGAGAGCGGAGGGTTTTATAGTTTAGAAGTAGAGGGAGAAGCAATTTGCCGTGTTGGACGATGAAGGGATCATGTCTTCATAAGCTTCTTGACTTCCGTTGGAAGTTAGGAGAAAGTGAGTTCTGGTTTGGGTTCATTGTGTTTTGACTTTTTAAGTCCTTAATTTTTTAATTTATTTCTACTTTGGTTCCTAGACTTCTTCGTTATTTCTTGCTTTTAATGGCAAGGCATTTTTTAAATAGATTTCACGCTCCAAAACTAAGTCGTTTCCTTGAGTTTTAAATATTTATGACCTTTTGATTATTATCTTAAGAATATTTTGAAATATTTAATTAAAATAACATAGAGACAACTTAAATTTCATCGTGTTTATTTATTATGTTTTATGATATGATGCTTTGCATTTTATACACCAATAATTTTTTTTTGTTATGTCCTTATATTTGTATTTAATTATTTCTATATTATTATGTATCTTTTTATTAAAGTGCGGGTGGTATAGCCAATGACATTATTATTATAACAAAAATTAAATGATGTGGAGAAATTATTGTAAATTTAAAAAGTCTTTATTATGGATTGTAATAGTAGTTAAAATATCAATTTTTCATCTTTTCATGAGCGAATAAATGTTTCTTTGATTTTCTTCCACAAGAGTATTTAGGTTTTTCAATTTCAAAGTACAGTAAAATAACGTTTTTAGCCTCATAAAAGACAAAAAAAATAAGTTTTGCCTTTGGGGGTATTTTATGTAATTAAGAGGACTTACGTTGTTCAAAATTCCAGCACTAATAATAATAATGATATCATAACTTGACATGCTAGATTAGAAAACAATGAGCAAGATCGATTACATATATAGATTGTCAAGAACTGGTCTTTTACGATCACTTACTAAAGAGGAATTGCCTGTTTGTGAATATTGCTTTGCTAGAAAAGCAACTAGATTATCATTTGACAAAGCTAAAAGAGCAAGTAGTCTATTACAGCTTATTCATTTAGACATTTGTGGCCCAATAAATGTGAGGGCATGACATGGTGTGAATTATTTCATCATATTTATGTATGATTTCACACAATTTGGTTATGCTTATTTGATCTCACATAAATTTAAAGCATTGGATTGCTTCATTCGATACACCAATTTAGTGAAGAATAAACTAAGCACAAAAATCAAAGCTTTAAGAACCGATCAAGGACGTGAATATCTATCTGAACAATTTTTTTTTTTGTGATGAAAAGAGTATAGCTCGACAGCTAACTATTCCTTATACTCCACAATAAAATGATGTAGCAAAAAGGAGGAATAAGACCCTATTTAACATGGTTAGGTCAATGATGTCACATGCTAACTTACCAATTTCCTTTTGAAAAGATGCATTGTTGACTGCTGCCTACATATTTAATCATGTTTCCTCTAAATTTGTCTCATCCACTCCATATGAATTATGGAATAACGAAAAACCTAATCTAGGTTATTTGCATCCATGGAGATGTGCAGCTTTATTCACAATAATTCTTATAAATATAGAAAACTTGGTCCCAGGGGGAGGAAGTGTTTCTTTATAAGATATTCTGAACATTCTAAAGGATTTGTATTATTTATTGGTGAAAAAGCTGATGGAAGAATGACAGAGATTTAATCACGTGGTGTTGTATTCTTAGAAAATGATTTTCCAATGACAAGTGAGGTTAATAAAGATTTTCAATTATGTGAAATGAAAATTTTAGATTATGGCACAACAAGCCATTCAGTAGAGGACTTAGAGGAAACTCTTAACCCTCTTGGAAACAGTGGGAGTGACATTTTGTTTATTCCTACTTTCATGGAGCAAGATCATGAGCAATCTCAACCTCGTAAAAGCATTTGTGAACCAATTCCTCGTCGTTAATTTGAGATTGAGGGGGAAGCGTTCATGATTGCTCCACAAAATGATGAAAAGCTGAAAACATTCAATCATGCTCTGTCTGGTCCTAAAACAAGATAATGGATTAAAGCCATGGAAGAAGAAATGAAGTCGATGAAAACTAATCAAGTTTGAGACTTGGTTGATTTACTGTCAGGATAAAAAATCATTAAAAATAAATGGGTTCTTAAAATTAAACGTAAGACGAATGAGTTAATAGAACGTTATAAGACTTGACTAATAATAAAAGGCTACACTCAAGAAGAGGGAATTGATTATGAAGATACATTCTCACTAGTTGTGAGGATTACTTCAGTTCGCCTCATTTTAGCTATAGTCGTATATATGGATCTAGAGTTATACCAAATAGATGTTAGAACTGCATTTCTCAATAGAAAACTAAATAAGAAGATCTATATGGATTAACCTTTAGGATTCGAGACTAAAGGATAAGAGCGCAAAGTTTGCAAGCTTAAAAGATTCATATATAGTCTTAAGCAAGCTTCTAGACAATGGAACGTCAAATTTCATCAAGCTATCCTTAAAGACGGTTTTACAATGATAGAAGAAGACCATTGCATGTATTTAAAATGTTCTAACAATAGTTTTATAATATTGTCCTTATATGTTGACGACATCTTAATAGCTGAAAATAGCAAAGAGATGATTGATATTACTAAAAGGTGTTTATCATCAAACTTTAAAATGAAAGACATGTGTGAGGCCAACTATGTTCCTAGTGTGAAAATCATAAGAGATCGTGCTAAAAGGCTTTTGGGTTTAACTCAAGAAACTTACATAAAAAAGATATTAGAGCGTAATCACATGCAAGATAGCAAACCAATGGACACCTTTGTTGATAAAAACTTGAGCTTGAGCCGTGATATATGTCTCAAGACTTCAGAAGAAAAGGAGAAAATGTCCAGAGTACCTTATGCTAGTGTCATCGGTAGTTTGATGTATGCAATGATGTGCACACATCTCGATATATGTTATGTCATTGGATTGGTTAGTTGATATCAATCAAATCCTGGTTAGAAACATTTGATGGCAGTTAAAAGGATTCTATAATATCTGAAAGGAACTTCGAATTACATACTATGTTACCAAGAAAAAAAAGACTTACGATTGATTGGTTACTCTGATGTTGATTGTGGAAGAGATGTCAACCAATTCAAATCAACTTCGGGATATGCTTTCTTGCTTAATAATAGTACAATACTATGGAGGAACAAGAAACAATCTTGCATGGCCTTATCTACTATGGAGACTGAGTATGTAGCTTATTCCGCAGCAACACAAGATATTGTTTGGTTAAAGAGTTTCCTGTATCATTTGAAAATTGTCAAATCAGTATCAGACCTAGTGACAATTTACTTTAATAACACTGCTGCAGTAGCTGTGGCCAAAGATCCAAAATCCATGGAAAGACCAAACACATCAAGATGAGATATCACTACATTAGAGAAGCAATTACTGAATATGACATGATCCTAAAACACATTTCTACAAATTCTATGGTTGCAGATCCACTCACAAAACCAATAGTAAGGGATGTATTTGTTAGACATGTGAGATCCCTTGACCTATGTAAAATGTAATTGGCAATATATCTAGTTTTAAGGATCATATGAAGGCTTACATTAATTGATTAATGAATAAATATCATTAGTATATCATGTTATTCATTATTTGTTTTATGGAATATATTGTGAGTATCGTATAGTACAATTTGTTAAAGTATGTCAATAGACTTAGATTGATCCACTCACATGAGCAATCATCTCTAACACTTGTAAGGTGAGTAGAGATGAGACTATTTGAGTTTTAATGTTCAATAAGCGACTTGGGTGCAGTGAGAGCAATTTTAACTCAAAGTAATTGTTAAGAAGTCACCTTGGTTGGGATCAAAATATGAGGTTTTTAAATAAAAGAATCGACATGAATGAATTCTTACTATTAATGTATGATTGAATCGAAGGAGATCTTTCAACACTGAATTGTCTTGTAAATTTTGTGGCTGTAATGATGCTAATTAGCACATTTACATTTTTTTTTACATTTTTCTTGTCGATTTGGTTCAGAATTTATGTGTCTCTAGTGTGTTGTTATTTGTCATCTGCAACCTTCTTCAATGTTCGTCCCAAGCCTCTAGATCTTCTATAGGCAACATATATAGAACATCAACTGCCAATTAATTCAATTTTACACTTTCTCCTTATTTTACCTATGCTCCCTTCACATCATGGAACATCTCTTGAAGTTCCTGGTTTGAAAAGACAGCTGAAAGTTTAGGGGCTTTTATTTTCCTATCCCAAGAGGGTGTTAATATTGTTGAAAGACTTGAGACAACCGATTTCATTTTGGATATGATCTTCGAAATTGTACACGCACTGGTTGGCGTAATCTCATTTATGCCTAGAAATACTTTTTGCCACAGCTTTCAAGCTTCCATTGCTATATTTGACAGAAAGCCACCTTTATGTGGTGTCCGTTCTCCAGTTTGGTAAGGTAATTAACGCATCTTGATTTGCCACTTCAAATGCTTCCAGTGCGTTAGCCACCATGAAAGGAGAGCTGGGGTTCTGTAGGCTGGTTTTTACGTAGAAATAAAGAATTTCATTGGATTCCTAGTTCTGATTGACTTGAATTCTCCTCGAGCTTTTTTTTAACTTTGAGCCCTAATCTCTACGACAGCTACCAGTCAAAAACTTTGAATTAGAGTCAGTTTTGAACTGTGTTTTAAACGGTATTTTACTAAATTTTTTTATATTTTTAGATTGTTTTAATATTTTAATATCAAAAATAATATTTTAAAAATAAAAAATTATTATTTTAATACATTTCTAAATAAAAAAATATTTTTTTAAAAAAACTGTTTCAATATACCAAAACTACCTTAAACTCGGGCCCTTGCTGGGATCTCTGTTTAACAGAAAGAGGACCAACTTGTCCTTCTACTTGGTCTCATCAGCAACTAGTAATGATGATTCTTCAAAAAAAAAAAAAAAACATTTCAAGGATTAAGTGATCGCCAGGCTATGATTGTTCAGTTTTATATATATATATAGAACCAAACTGTTGAGCAAGAAACAGATATACATTGGACAGAGTAATCAATGATCAAAATGGAAATAATTAATGAATTTGAACTAATATTTGATATAAAATATGTACTGATAGAAATAGATATGAAATAAGAGTCCATGTTGTCGGAACGGAAACTAGAAACATGTTGCTGCCTAAGAATCAGTGGCAG
>Ga0325401_1003482_pt1 | contig 14469 bp, 9 predicted proteins | sample PopdelMetagenome_FD_205666 | JGI IMG/M metagenome (GOLD analysis project Ga0325401, IMG submission 205666) | Populus deltoides microbial communities from Bellville, Georgia, United States - Xylem-PdKOR-R2 | ecosystem: Host-associated > Plants > Phyllosphere > Stem > Wood/Secondary xylem | place...
AAGCAAAAATTCTCTAGTTTTGTTCATCATTTCAACCTAACAAAAAATGTCATTGGAACTAACATTAGTTACACAAATTTATTATAAAACAATTGCATCAACATATCTTCACTTTCCACTAATAATTTTTCACTACAAATCCTGCAAAGTGCAAACACACTTACTAAAATTATCAACCCAACATATAAATCCCACACACACTAAAATTACCACATGTTGTCATATTCATCAAATGCTAATAACCTATAAACTTGCAACAATTTTGATGAACTAAAGTTCAAGAATAAAAACTGCATGAAATGTGGGAAAAGAGTAGCTGTCAAGATATCAAAAACAAATGCAAGAAAAAAAGCTTTTTTTATAGATGCGATGACAAGTCATGTAAGAACGCATTCATTAATTGGTGCAAACATATTAATGATATTAAATTAATAATTGAAGAGGAAGAAGGTGTTAATGAAATCGATCAAATAACGAATGAAATGAAAAGGACTAAAGATGAATTATTGAGTTTGGATTAAGAATCACAATATAAAAGCTAGTTTTGCAAGTGTGAAGTTGTTATTGTTTGTTAATATTATGAAAGATTTGACAATCCTGGAAATTAATTGATCCATCAACTCCTATTTTAAATGTCTTGCATTTAAAACTAGATATAGGATCAATCTTTGCCCTTTTATGCTTCTTCTCAATCTTTATACTTTCATATTTAGAACCCTTAAAACTATTGTTTAATTTTGCACTAAATACAATATTATCATTATATTCATCACTGCTTATCTTTCACTCATCCTCTGATTTTAAGCTATTTAACAAACTTTTTCCAGAACATGTATCATGATCTAAGCTAGCAATCCTTTCATCTTCTTATTTGTTAACAAATTCAAATCCTTCCATATTTGAAGGAATATAATCATCTTCCTCCTCCTCCTCCTCCTCATTTACATATTTATCACCACCCTCATCATGCACATTACTAGTGCCAACATTACCCCTTTCAATTCTTTCACTTTCTAAACTGCTATCATTAAAATTCCTGCTAGCTTCCAAAACATTATCATCATTAAGAAAATCCAATTCATCCATATCAAATTTCACTATAACTTTATTGCTCACAGCAACCAACATTAAAGTATTTTACTCCAGTTCTTTTACCACTTTCAATCTTATCGGTGAAACACCTTGACATCCTCATTGTTATAGAAGCAACAACATCAACATAAGCAATAACATCAACATAAATGCATATTCTTTCTTCTCTTTGATACATATTCATAAGCTTTAACGTTGATGTATCGTCAAATATTTGATTTCTTTTGTCATCTTTTATTTTAAAACCATATATGTCTACATTGAAAACTTGTTTGCATATGAATAATATGTCCATATAGGCCATATAGTCATAAAAACAACCTTTTTCAACATGTGACAAGCTACCATGGTAAACATAAAAAAATGACATCATGTATCCTGTCTTTACAAACAGTACAAATCTAATTAGAGACCTATTTAGTAGACACCCTGATTAAAAACATATCTAGTAGCTATACATGTCAAACCCCTAATTTTATCAATTATGGTTATTGTGATCAGTAGCCTAAATTGAAAAATTGAGGGTTTTTGTGTTTAGTTAACAACACATTCATCACAAGAAGAACACAATAGTTTAAACATTACTACAACACTTAATATTATATTCAATCAAGTTAGAACCAATTAATTTAGGGTTTTCAAGGCTTTAGGATTAGGTTTAGGGTAAATTATTATTTTTTGTTAAATCAAGTGCATATTCACAATATTTTAACTATTACCTACTAATTTAACATAAAATAACATGCCACAATTGTAACGCCGTTAAAAAACTAACATCTTCATTATTTTTCAATGAACAAGGTTGGATAAAATAACACCAAGAAGAGGTTTAAAGTTCTCGGTACTCGTGTGAAGAAATTAAGTATAAAAAATAAATTATTTTTATTTTTTTTATATTTAATCATACTGATTGAACAATAGGTTTAGTTCGGTACTCGTGTGAAGAAATTAAGTATAAAAAATAAATTATCTTTATTTTTTTATATTTAATTTTACTGATTGAACAATAGGTTCAAACCAAATGGATCAATTTGATTTAGTTTTTTTTTTTAAAAAAAAACTTAATCTACGGATTTTTTAGTTGGGCTTTCTTAACATGCTTGAATGTTATGGATATAGGTATTTTTTAGCCTTTTCAGTTTTTTATTTAAAAAAATAGTTTAGTTTGGGTTTATTTTTTTATTTCTCAAATATGAAACCAAAGTATTTTTTTTTAGTCGTTTTTTTATTTGATTTCTTGAATCGGTTATTTTATTCACCCTTGATCAGGCATAGCAAATGAAATAATGGTTGAATGAAGCGGTGAAAGCCTATGACCCATGGCCCAACTAATGAGGCAGCCGTCACGCTAGTCCCCTGCACTTCCACACTGACGACAGGCTGACCTGGTCCGGCCACCAGCTAGACAACTTGCTCCGATCATCACCAGAGAATCCATGTCCCCCCCATTGCTATTCCATTAATTCCACTTGATCTTTGCTCTTATGCCCCTGTAATTTGTAGCATTACCCTTTTATCCACAATCACAACTGTACTTTTTTTTCTTTCTCTGCTCCAAAAAAGTACAGGTGTTTCGGTCCAAATCATTTTCACGGTGACCCCAGGTGGTGTTTATAGGTGGTGGGGGCACCGAGAGAGCCAGAAAGGGTGTTGGAGGTGATATGACTGTGGAAGCCCTGTGAAGGAAACATTTGGAATCAGTCAAAAGCTTATCCTTTAACTATTTACTTGGAGTCTGCTACAAGTTATTTATTGGTCTTTGTCTTTCAGTAACGACAAGGAACATTTTTTTGAGGTTGAGTGCCGGATGTAAAGTTTATATATCACATGGTTTTTTAAAGTAATTTTTATTTTAAAATATATTATTTTTTTAATTTTTAAAATTTATTTATAAAATTAGAAAACACAAAAACAAAATTAAATAAAAAATAATTTTTTTTAAAAGGCCTTCTTACATTGTTGCAAGGCTTATAAATTTTTTTAAAAAAATATTATTCTGATGTATTTCTTAAAAATATAATTTTGAAAAGTAACGGCTACCAATATTCTAAACATTAAAATTAAAAAATTAGGATGCAATAAAAAATTAAAATTTTGAGACATGATTAATAAGCAAAAATGGTTATGCTTATAGAGAATTTCAGAATTCATTTGAATTTTCAGAATTTAAAACTTGATTATTTAAATACTATGACAGTTTTTTTTGTGTTTTTTTGGTTATTATAAATGAAATATTGTCATTTAAATGAAGGAATGAAAATGGGAATGAAAGAACTGGAATTATATTTTAATTACAATACTGTGTTTGGATAATAATAATAATAAGGAATTGAAATGAATTTTTAATTTTCAATACCTGGTTTTCATAATAAAAAATAATTACAAAATGATTTCACATATAGTGCATGATGGAGTGGCAATAATATTATCTTAATAATATATTTTTTAAAAATTAATGCCACCATAATGTAAAGTAGTGTTTATGTTAAAGATACGGGTTTTAGGTTTTGACCGGGTCGGCCGGATCATTAAAATGATGTTCTTTTAGTAAAAAAATCAATGAGTTGCAATTGGGTTTTTGATCGAGTTTTTTCGGGTCAATCGGGTCGACCGACTCACATCAGGTAATGATTTTTTTATTTTTTTTATCAATTCGGCTCGATTCCAACCCTAAATTAACTAAATTTAAAATCAACCTGTCAAATTAGACTGAATTTCAAAACTATGATTTCCTTCTTCCCTTATCACATCATCACCATCTATCCAATTCCCATTAATGTAATTATCATAAAATAATAATTCCATCGTCTACTCATAATTCAACATAACTACCATTTGGAACCATCATCATCAAGGGCCGACTCATCTCTTCCTTTTTTTTTTATCAAATACCAAGAAAACAAAGGGCATAAAAGCAAAACCCAAAACCTACCATGACCATCCATGCAAAGAACAAGAAAACTTTCCCCACAGCAACATTGAAGATTCGAATCTAAATCTTCCCATTGGAACATTCCAAAATAAAATGCGAATCACACGGCTATAAAATCCTCCAAATGCCCCACACAAGCCACAAATCCATATTTCAACAAGCATCATTCCATAGCACATTGGCATCCTTCTCCTACAAATTTAACCCCACAATAACATCTTCTTGCCAACTCACGCACAACCTTAACACCAATAAATAACCCTGATTAAAACTCTCTCTCCCTCTCCTTGTCCCTCCGTCTTTCTCTCTCAAAACCACCAATCTCTCTCCCTCTCCCCGCCGGGAGAAGCCCCATTTTCCGGTGGCGGGAAGGATATTTGACCGTTAGGTTTCACCAGGGCTCCGTTGCTTTTTCTTTGCCGACTTTTCAAATATTTAAAAGTTAGTTATAATGACGACCGTGGCTTCTCCAAGGAAATCATCATTTACAGAGGTTTTACAAAGAGTTTATGGGAATCTTGGGTCCTTAAGTAGCAGTAGCAATAGCAGCAACGGCTTTTATAGTAATAATCTACAAAAGCACAAGGGTCATGTTCATGAGAGTGAAGATGATTTTGAAGATGAAGACGGGACCATGGAGCTTGAGCTTGTTCAGATTGGTGCTGAAAGAACCAAGAATGTTCTGATCCTTATGAGCGATACAGGTGGTGGTCATCGTGCTTCTGCTGAAGCCATTCGTGAAGCTTTCAAGCTTGAATATGGTGATGAATACAACGTATGTGATCTGGGTTTTGAGTTCGATTCTGTGCATGACATGATCTTTTTTGGTCTTTTGTTGCCTCTGATTTTGATCTTTTATAGCTCTTGTTAGAGGTGTTTTGTTTTTTTCATATATATGTAAAGGTAAAGAAGGAAAGTCCTGATCTTGTCAACATGGTAGCAGCCATCTTGTTCTTCTTGCATTTATTTGTTTGTTGTTTTTCTTTTTTTTTTCTCTGTCTCTCTGAGTTACCAATCATTTCTTTTTCATTTTTCATGTAAAATGATGAATTCTTTAATTTCCACTTTCATTTCTGTTTTCTTCTTCTTTTTTGTTTTTCATTCAATCATTTTTTCCTCTTTTCAAGGCCCTTTCCCTATCTCTCCTCTTTGTTTTAATGGTGATTTTTTTTCTCTTGACTTGGACAATTCCTCTGCTAAAAAAGGCCTCTAGTTAATTACATGTCATTGCTTTTGTGATTATAATTTAAACTTAAGAGGTTAGGATTTGTGGTTACAGATAATCGTGAAGGATGTTTGGAAAGAGTACACAGGCTGGCCATTGAATGATATGGAGGGGCAATACAAATTCATGGTGAAACATGTACAGCTATGGAAGGTGGCATTTCACAGTACTTCTCCAAGATGGATACACTCATGCTATCTTGCCGCAATCGCTGCCTACTATGCCAAGTACTTTAATTTCCTCAATCTTTCTGGGGTTCTCTCCTTGTTTTACTTGGAAATATTTTCACATTTTATGATAATTCTTTGCCTGCAAGTGGGTTGTAGTTTATAGTTTTATTTACAGTTTTCATTTTTATCCATTAATTTGGTCTCTAAAATAAATTAAAAGCTTGAATCTCTTGATTAATAAATGTCAGAGCTTTTAAGGACTTCTTTATTCTTTCTCCCTTCCACTTCTGATCGTGCATTTGTAGTCTCTTCTTGAAAATGATTCTTTCTGATCCGACTAATCAGCTCATAATATTAATCACTGCTGTAGCTAAAATGATATGTTTCTTGAGCTGGAAATGTGATTGGATGTCGGAAAGATGGGTAAATCCAATGTTTGTTATCATTATAAGTCTAACGGAACTTCTTTAATCTTATTCTGTTGTGTGATTGCAGGGAGGTTGAGGCTGGTCTAATGGAGTACAGGCCAGATATAATTATCAGTGTTCATCCCTTGATGCAGCATATTCCCCTGTGGGTTCTGAAATGGCAAGGCTTACAAAAGAAAGTGATTTTTGCTACAGTCATCACCGACCTCAATAGCTGCCATCCTACATGGTTAGTTGATTGAGTTATTTTGAAGTAAGATGTTTCATTAACCCCACAATCATAAATTGTTTTATCTTAACAAAGGGATTTCTCAGGTTTCATCCTGGGGTGAATAGATGCTACTGCCCATCAAAGGAGGTAGCTAAGAGGGCTGCACTAGATGGGCTGGAAGATTCTCAAATCCGTGTTTTTGGCTTGCCCATCCGACCGTCTTTTGCTCTTGCAGTTCTTTCGAAGGTGCACAATTGTGAACACACATTTGCATTCACACATGCTCTACTACGATGATTTGCTCAACTGACTGCTTCTTTTGTTTCTTGTTATGTAGGATGAGTTAAGAGAAGAGCTTGAACTGGACCCTGATTTGCCTGCAGTTTTACTGATGGGAGGTGGTGAAGGTATGGGGCCTGTTAAGAAAACAGCATTGGCTCTTGGAGAATCACTGTTTGATAAAGAACTTGGAAAACCACTTGGGCAATTAATCATCATTTGTGGCCGTAATAAGGTTCTCAAATCAACCTTGGAGTCTCATGAATGGACAATCCCAGTTAAGGTAGAGGACTTTACTTCTTGTGCATGTAATTAATATGTGTAGCGTACGATATACTTCATACATTGACGAAAGTATTTATTTGTTGAAGGCCCTGGTTTGCATTATTTCAGGTTAGAGGATTTGAGACACAGATGGAGAAATGGATGGGAGCTTGTGACTGCATAATTACGAAAGTATGCTTGAGATGCTTCAGTTTTCTATACTAAATGAATCCTTCTTGTCTATGAACTTAATAGATTTTAGTGACTTCTAACGTTTCACAGGCTGGACCTGGCACAATCGCAGAAGCATTGATTAGAGGGCTTCCTATTATTCTCAATGACTACATTCCTGGACAAGTAAGCCATCAACATTCTGCACTTTCGCTTAACTTGACAAATTGATAGGCAACATTTAGTTCTGATTTCTTCTCGTTTTTGTTTCTTCATCTGTCAACTGCAGGAAAAGGGCAATGTGCCTTACGTTGTAGACAATGGGGCTGGTGTCTTCACCAGAAGTCCTAAAGAAACAGCAAGAATTGTTAAAGAATGGTTTAGCACGAAAACAGATGAACGTAAAAGGATGTCAGAAAATGCACTCAAACTAGCCCAACCGGAGGCCGTATTTGACATCGTGAAGGACATTCACGAACTTGCGCAAGCACGCGGTCCTCTTGCGAATATCCCTTACATATTGACATCATCATTCGCAAGCATAATCTGATCAATGAAACCTTACATCATCCAAGGCGCATTATCAACTGAGACCAAGGTGTGTCAGCGCTAGAATGAAATGTACAGCTAGTTGTAGTAGTATCATTCTTTGTCCTCAAGGGTCTTTGAACACCAAAAATAGGGTCGTGAATTGCTCTAAATTAGCCAGTAAAGGTTGTTTTTCTTTTGGGATATTCTTTTGGGAGGAGTTAATTAGAGTTCTGGTAAGAGTTGATTGTGTTTCATCATTCTTTTCTTATTATTGCAGTGTTGTAGTTTTCAGGATATGTAAGTTATTTCACTTTGGGGTGTTTAGTTTAACACTTGGCATTAATGATTCCTTGAAATCAAAGTTTTCACGGTATTGGTATTGTATTGCATAATGTTTTTTTAAAATTTTTTTAGGTTGAAAATATATTAAAATATTTTTTTTCTAGTTTTTTATTTATTTTTTACATCAGAATAATAAATTTTAAAATGCAATTTCAAACGTAAAAAAAATGTTGTCCAAAAATAACTTGGCTCATAATCCAATTCTAATCTAGTTGATGAGTTTGACAGGTTGATGAGGTTGATTTCCATCTAATTCTGAATTTATTCTGGATCCCAAACCAAACAGTCCTAGTGTGCTTGACTAGGATGATGGTTTTACTTTACAACAAAGATGTCTGGTTTGCTTAAACAAGATTTCCTTGTAAAATGATACCGATAATCTGAATATTTCAAGACACAGCATAAAATGTGCTGGTGTCTCTAAGTTGCAAGAACAAGATTGGTCCCCAAGCAAACAATATTATAAATTAATAACTTGTTAGATTTCCTTTCAATTCTTTCTGCAGTGTTCGTGACATTTGCCGGATGTTTCCAGCATAACTAACTATTAAGTAGAAGCAATATTCTATTAGTCAAGTGGTAGAATATTGCTATTACAACCTTTGACGTGTGGCTCATGGTACGCACAAATGATCCCTTCATGAGCTTTGACCATAACCTCAAAAAAACAAAAACAAAAAAAAAAAAAACCCTCATTTGAAAGGTTGATCGACTTTGACTTGGAGGAATGGTAGGTTTTGATTTATATAAACCCTATTTTATTCAAGGAATGGTAGGTTTTGATTAATCCAAATACCAACTTTAACTTGTTATTATCTTGGCTTTAAATTTTAGAAAAGCTCATGGAATCAAAAATTCTTATAAATATATCAATTCAAATACAATGATATATTTCATTGTCAAGTAAGTCTACCAGTAATATTGCGGTGTAGGGTATTTTTTAGAGATATTTTTTATAAAATATATCTAAATAATTTATTTTTAATAATATTATATTTTTTAAATTAAATATATTTTTAAAACGAACTTAAATATAATTTTAAACATAAAAATAAATATATTTTTCAGAGAGCATTGCCTCTTATCTTTCAAAATCGGTGACAGCATTGTGGAAAATTTGGAGCAGGCCAGCCAAGAAACACGTTGTAGCTTGCAAGTCAAGATTCCTTGCTTAGAAAATTGATGTGATCAAATCAACGAAGTTTAAAGGCCAAGCTGTGATTGCTGGTGGCTGGTTGCAGGGCCACCGCAGAGCCAGAGTGTCAATAATCACAGATGGTGGTGGGGACTGGTGACATGAAATGAAAGCTAAGCAGTCATGTGGCCATCTTCTTGATTAATTTTTTCCAGCAGAAGTCTTGGTCAATGATTATTCATTAGGATCTTCCTCCAAGCAAAAACATCTCACTAACCTCATTTAATTTCAAATGATTATGTGAGAATTGTGATATTCACGACAAATTAAGGTGATTATTCTGTCAGGGATTAAGTTGTCTTTACAGTAAAATAGAAGGAAAAAAAAATCAATTAAGGATTTTATCTTCAAAAAAACATGAGCAAATTAATTTTTTATACAGCAGCCAAATATTTTATATTACAGTCATTAATTTTTTTTTTGTTGTGCCAAGGTATCCTCCGGCCTTCCAAACCATGAGATTAAGACTCTTTTTGTTTTTGTTTTTTTAAAATATTTTTAAAAAAATTAATTTTTTTTATTTTTTGGCTTCAAATTAATTTTTTTTGATATTTTTAGATCATTTTGATACGCTGATATCAAAAATAATTTTTTAAAAATAAAAAATATATTATTTTGATACATTTTTAAATGAAAAACATTTTAAAAAGCAATCACAATCACACTCTCAAACACGAATTCTCTTCTTGATTTGTCTAGCATTTTAAAGAGTGAGGATTCAAACTATGTTAGAGGATGTTTGAAAGTGTAGTTATGATTGTTTTTTAAAGTATTTTTTATTTGGAAATGTATTAAAATAATATATTTTTTTATTTTTTAAAAAATTATTTTTGATATCAGCATATCAAAATGATCTAAAAATATTTAAAAAATATTAATTTTATACAAAAAAATAAAATTAAAAATTAAAGGAACGCAATTTATACCATGTTTCCAAAACGATACCTTCACCCTACAAAGAGGACTAGCCTCTTATCACTAAACCCGACCCGTGTTGATATTCCAATTATTATTTAATAATATTAATAAAAATAACTGATAAAAATATGTAATAAAAAAAATAAAATATACATAATTGATATTAATAAAATAAAATAAGATGACATTTTAAATATAAATAAAATATTAAAGAGACAAAAACCCATCGTTAACCCATTTTGATTATGCAAGAGAACTTTCATTGCGATCCGACAACAAAAGACATCCCACTCAAGAGAAGAAAAGAACATAAACGACAACGCGTTTGATCTCCTCTGCTTAAACTGGAAATCATAGGCTAAAAACAACAACGTTAATCAAACTTCGACAACTACTCCTGAGAGACTGGATTTTTTTCGGTAATTCTACTGCTTCTATCTTATCTTCCTTTTCTTAAGATTTCAAATCATGGGGCTTTGGTTTTTCTTTTCTTTTCTTATGTTTCATTTCCAATGAAACCAAGGTTGTTTTGTATCCGATTCTGTACAATAATTTACCATATTAGCACTGTAACGCATCAACCCAGCTCCCAAAATTTGTAAATTTGATGTCTTTCTTCTAATTGTTTTCAGGGCTGCGGTTATCTGGCTGAAATATTGCAAAGCTTGAATCTTTGAGCTTTGGAATTGAAAATGGTATGTGGATCAAATCTGAAAATATAGTTTTTTCTTTAGTTTTCATCTTTGTATTTTCATTTGCGCAAAATGATATAAATTGTTGGTTGATCATGTGAGATTTATATACACTATTGGGATAGGATAGGCATTTTTAATTGAAATCACAAGAGTAGATATGTTGAAGTTTGTGTCTTTAGTCACTTAATGGGAAAAACTTGGTTAACATCATTATTGGGTTTTTTTAAATAATAAATATATTTAGGCTCTTGGATTTTTCTTTTTTGCTCTAATTATACCATGTGGTTATATTTGGTGATAGCAGCAATGTGAATTAAATTCCTGTTTATAGATGAAATTTGAAAGATTGTTTTTCATGGCTAGGTTCATCACTCTAGTTTTGTGGATGAGGAGGGAGTAAGAAAAGCTTGCGGCTGCCCTTTGCTTCCATTAAAAAGTCATATAAAGGGTCCTGCTCCAGTTTCGGATCAAGGTTATAAACACATGCATTATAATTTATTTTGATGATCAAATAATTGTTAGAGTATTGTCTTTATGTTTTTTCTTACCTTGATTGTGTGGAAATTGTTATGTGTTTTATGCAGATAGAACTGATATAGTTGATGAGGCAATCACATTTTTTCGCGCCAATGTTTTCTTTAGAAATTTTGATATTCAGAGCCCAGCTGATAAGCTCCTTATTTACTTAACATTCTACATCAATGTGGCTTTGAAGAGGCTTGAGGGTTGCAGAACTTTGGCTGAAGGAACGAAAGCAATTATTAACTTGGGTTTGGAGAAGGTTCCTGTTCCTGGAGAGTCTGGCTTTCCTTTCCCGGGCCTTTTTGCTGATCCTCAATCTCAGAAGGAAGCAGGTAAAGTTTCTTTTATGATTTTTTTTCCCTAGAGTTAAATTAGTGTTAACAGATTTTATGTCATGAGCAATGTTTACTTAGTCATGTTTGTAAAGCATGTGAACCAAGTTTAGATAAACTAAACGGTCCATAAGCAAATTTATTCTCTTGCTTCATCTTAACTATATCAATGAAGCAGTAAAACACACTAGCAGTGTCATCAAACTAAATTATGTTCAACCTATAGACTTAACCAAAATCCATAGAGTTATGCTTCAATAAATTTGGTACTTAACTTTAGTCTGATGTATATCAAGTGACTTCCATAATCATGCTAGCACTTTGAATTAATGTCTTGTCTCAGTGTGTGACTGAATCATAGAGATCATGAGATTAGTGCCATTTATATTATCAGCTATCAGTAAGATATGGGCTTTACTGCCATTGCTGTTTACTATTATTCCTCACTACCGTGCTTCTGCTGATGACAAATTTGTGTGACAGACATTGTTATCCACATTCCAAACCATGTAGATTTTGTCATTTTTCTCTCATAGTCTTCATGTTTGTTTGGGAGATAATCTTTGTCATGGCTTTATTTTCTATTGAAGAGTTCTTTTTCATACCAGGGAAGTTTAATACCCTTGAGCCTGATGATATTGTATTATTCCTATGGTATTAGCTATAATTTCTGAGTTGAGATATCGTGTAGAAATAGCATTCAATAGTAGTTTCAGTAGGCTGCAAGTTCTCCTGCTATAACTGTTCTACTGAATTGTTGATTTCAGCCCATAATTCTGAAACGTTGGATCTGTTAAGTTCTTCGGTTGGACTGTGATTTTGACTGCCTTACTGTTTTGGTTCCAAACCTTTGTTTATTTATACCTCTTAATTCTTGAACTGCAGAGCTATTCAGAAATTATCTTAAACAGATAAGGGAAGAAACTAGCGGGAGACTATTGAGTGTTGCATACAGACCCAATGGGACTCCAAACAAATGGTGGTTGGCCTTTGCCAAGAGGAAATTCATGAATGTCGTCGCTCTTTGAATATTTTGTTCATATATTCCACCAAAGGTGACAGATAGAAGCCTTATAACAAATTGCGAATATCCTTTTTTTACCAAGTTAAATACGAACATCAATGCCTTCAAAAACCAGGCATCAGACATGTTTTGTGTGCAAATAACTGATATTACTGTATACTTGTAAAATGAAGTTTCTATTTGTAATATCTTCAAAAAAAATTGATGAATGTACTATCGTCATTTTCTGAAAGGAAGAGAAGGGAATGCAAATAATAGGTGTTTATTGGTTCAAGAATTGACTTGCGTCCATCTTATGGATATTTACATGGTGAAGATGATAAATTTGCGGCATGATTGCTACACTCTTGCATCTCATGCTTGCATCATTTACATAATTGCTTTCTCACAGTTCAGCTTTTTTAATTCCTCATCAGAAGGAAGCGATAATGCTTTCTGCAGTTGAGTTTCTAATGGTGAGTATTGAAAATTTATATACCTTTATTTCAGCCGTAGACTTCTTATTTCTCGCATTAAAAAATAACGTTGCTTCACTTGAGACATCTTCAATGAAAGGGGGAGAAAAAACAAGAAGACGACGAAGGAATCAATCCAAATGTGGTAGATTTTTCCTTTTGCAACATGCAAAAAGATGTGAACTACCAAGGTGATGAGCCCCTCAATTTGGCAAAAGCAACATTTATGTAAGCATGACTAGGTTTTCAGTAGTTGTTGCGCCTGCACCAATCATGGCAAGGGAAGCTAGGTAGCCCCTTCCCATAGGCAGACCAGGGCCTTAAAGACCATGACTAAAAGTCTAAAAACTGTCCCTTTCAATCTGGTGGCCGTGAACTAGATCCAACTACTCTTTTTCCTCATATCCAGCGGCCCCGAATTTTACGAACAATATTCGAAATCTTAGAACCATTTCAAGGCATTTTGATACGCCATTAGGGCTAAGGTATTTCAAGACCAATTTCTTCCGATTTCTCTATGATCACGTGAGAAGCCAACCCATCATACCTTGTACTTCAGATATGCCACTGTAACAGACCTCTTTCATTAGAGGCAGGTCTCTTGTTTCTGTCCAGTTTCGTCATATCACCTTTTCTACTGGTGGGGCAAGCAACAAGAAAACATGAAGACGAACCTCCCCAGTTTTTACCAGAAGTAGAAAGACCAAACATGTGGGGATACAGAGTTGCTGTAAAAGGGAAGAAACATGATTGCTTTTATTGAATGTTAGAAAGATGTCTCGCTTCCATGCTCATTTGTGCTTGACTTAATCACTTTGCTCATAAATCCCGTGCTTGAATGATTAAACTAGGGTGACCACATCATTGAGCTGCTTGGTTGCCTGTCTAGCTACTTTTTTTTTCTTTTGAGACATTGCCTTGGTTTCTGCAAAACTATCAAGCTGTTTCCAACGCTTGAAATTGAATTTAATTCCAAGAGTTAAATTAATTTTTAGTGATGGTGATGCTGAAACGATGATCATGTTCTACTATGGTTGGAATATTCCTACTGGAGCTGGTTTTAACCCTTCTGTTTTGATTACCAAATTTTTTTCTTCAGATTATCTAAGTCTGGATATTCAGCGTCGTTCCTCTCACTGGGAGAAGCTTACATGCTTCTCAGGTGCTGCTGCTAATTCAATTACTAGTTGTGATGGAATTTGGTTTTCATGTTTGTACATTTAAATAGCTCCACATACACACAAACAAGATGGTTTATGCTGCAAAATTTTTAACCTTTTAATGGCATATATTTCTCATACAGTTTGAGTTTCTCTCTTGCCTTTTCTCATAATTTTTTTTCTTGTAAGAAAAAGAAATGATTTAAGAATAAAAAAGATAAGATTGCTAACCCAATTCATTTTACTTGTATTTTAAATAGTATAATTAAGTTTAATTATGTGAATTAATATTTTATTTCAAATATAAAATCATAGTAAATTATTAATTTAATTTAATTTAACATGTGATTTAGTTTTGAAAGTGATGTAGGCCTTTTGCTTTGATGCTCAATTAAATTAGATTCCCATTCTGCACATATATTTGGATTCGTGACAATTAAACAAAGCATTTTGATGGATTAAAATGACTTTGTTGATGTGATTTCTGGTGTTTTTGTAGTTTGAGTATTATTTTTTTTATTAA
>Ga0325401_1003486_pt1 | contig 14458 bp, 8 predicted proteins | sample PopdelMetagenome_FD_205666 | JGI IMG/M metagenome (GOLD analysis project Ga0325401, IMG submission 205666) | Populus deltoides microbial communities from Bellville, Georgia, United States - Xylem-PdKOR-R2 | ecosystem: Host-associated > Plants > Phyllosphere > Stem > Wood/Secondary xylem | place...
GAATGTCCATTTCTTGGAATGAATGATAGTTGAGATAAGGCAAATATGTGTAGGGGAATAGCTTTAAATCTTGGCCTAGAAACATCCCATGGCCTAGAAGCAAGGAAAATGACATGAACGAAACAAAGAGGAGCACTCCTTATCTTTTGCACAAGGAATATCTGGATAGTGATGATTCAAATTCAAGTCACTAATGCTAAATTAAAGTTTGATAACGATGATTAGATAAATTTAAGCTGCTTGTTGCTGGTGGCACATAGTTTAGAAAAAGGAAAATGGGACAAATGAAAATCTTCAAAACAGAGCTCACAGCACCTGCCTCCTCTGCAAGCTGCAACGTGGTTTCGTTTAATAATTTAGCTATAAAATCCAGTATGACGAAAACCAGGTTTCAGTAAATATATTACAAATGGAAGAGCACCATATACAGCTCCAAATTCTATATGACAATCTCTACCACTATGGTATCAAATCTAAAGACCGTTGTTTTTATGTTTTAAAAGTGTTATTGAAGTATCAGAGTTTACTGGTAGGTTATGAAGAGAGAATTTGAAATCCGCGATGGTTGATGCAATCTGTCAGCAAAAGTGAAAATGATTAAAACATGGTTAAGTAATTATTAGCTTAGAGAAAGAGCGAGGGGAGGTTTTTACCGACGGTAGAGATTGTGCAAGAAGAGTGAAGGAAGGCGTGTATTGGAGAGATGAATTTGTTAGGGAAGGAGTCGGGGTGGTTGTGGTGGTATAGAGAGTGAAGGCGGCGCTGCTAGTGGTTGCTGTTAGTGTTAAAAGTTCGGTTTTCTGGTTAAAGGAATCTAGAAGTTTTGTTTGAGGGTCATTTTATTTTGCAAGAAGATGGCGGTGGCTGTGGTTGTGTCGATGAGTCACTTGTTTTGACGGTGAGGTACGCGGTGGTAATGTTTATTTGAAAAAAAATGAAAAAACAGTTTTTCAAAAATTGGTTAGGATCAGGGGGTGGTTTAGGAGTGTGTTAGGTATTTTTATTTAAAAATATATTAAAATATTTTTTTATTTTTTAAAAATTATTTTTAATAGTTATATATTAAAAAAATTTAAAAATAAAAAAATAATTAATTTAAGCAAAGAAATTTCAAAATTTAATGAAAAACAGAGTGTAAAAATTTATAAACTTTTAATATGTTATTGGATGTGTCTTCGTTAAGATCTTTGAATCTCATGAATGAGACATTGCAGTAAGTTTGAGATTCTTAATGACTGTTGTATCAATTTATTAATGATAAATTATCACATACAGGTAGCCAAGGAAATTACATAAAGCAGACACTCCGAGCCTTCAGCTGATCTTTACAAGAGACTAACTGTTGCAGAAGATCTCAGCCGACAGGACCCTAATATTAGTAAACCTGAAGAAATTAGACAAACATATAATTTAATAATGATGTATTAAGTTCAACAACGAGGGAGCAAATGAACTGATTGGCAACCATTATGAACAAATGAAAAGCAGGAACTTCGAGCAAAGCACACAGAGAACGACTATTAATCTCCAGCAAACACTCTTCATCTTTATTTGAACAAACTAGCTTGTCAGCAACAACACCGAACAAATTGAAGTCCCCGAATTATAACCCCAACGACAGCCGAAGAAAATTAGACAAACATAGAATTTAATAATGACGTATTAAGTTCAAAGAAATTTATATTGCTGAATGAATTAGTCAACTTTGCATTTTATCATGACATACCTTGTCTTCTTCTCTTGCTGATAGAGTTCCACTTGAACCTGCCTCTCCAAAACACAAGAGGTTTTGTCAGTTATTATTATTTTTTTTTCAAAGCTAATATTGTTTTCAGGGAAAATAATTTAAACGAAAAAAGGAATGGATAAAAATGTAAAACTAAATATGATAGATTTAATTATGGTTTGCTGCTGCTACCTGCATGAGATGTCTCTTCATCACTGTCATCACCGTCATTCTTGATTTTAGGGATATGTTTGATCTTGGGCCAATCTTCTCCTGTTTCCCTTCGGCACCTTTTGCTCAAACTTGGACAACCAGTGATCTCAAGATTTTGAAGTTTATTTAAATTGCCGATGCATTCTGGCATTTCTTCAATGTTTGGACAGCCTCTGATAATGAATGTTTGTAAGGATTCTGCAGATCCTTGTAGAAGCTGTTCTGGTAAGGCAAGAGTTGCTGGTAACTCTTCAAACATTACAATACGAAGGGAAAGGGAAGGAGGTTGAATTTTTTCCTCTTTCTCTTCTTTTATCATAATCAAATCAAGCTCTTTACATTTAAAAATAAATAATTCTTCCAGAGTAGTTAGGCATTTTATGCTTCGTGGCAGAAAAATCAAGCTATCGCATTCACCAATAACCAATTTTCGAAGACTTTTAAGACCTTGCATATCTTCGCACAAATTCTCTAGATTTTCACACCCAAAAATGAATAAGGTTTGAAGACACTCCAAACACCCAATCCCACCTTCTGGCAACCGCTTCTGCTGAGTCACTAGAACTAAAAATCTAAGGCTGATCATGTAACTCACATCTTTGGGCAGCTCCTCTAATCCTTCACCTGTAACTGCCAGAGCTTGCAAGTTTTGCAATTTGAAAATAGATTTTGGGAGTCTTTTTATTTTTGCGTTCATGTCAAATTTGAGATATCTCAAATGTTTCAAGGCGCCAATCCTCTCCGGAAAAGCCTCAAATTCAGAATCATCCATTAATTCCAAAGACCGCAAATGCTTAAATTCTAACAAACATTTCTCAAAGTCTGTTGTGCATGTAGGCCCCACTATACTATCTGCAAAGACTATTGACCGCACTTGATGGAAGTTGTTTGGGAACTTGGGGAGAGTTTTATGAAAAAATGAATCAGAGTCAAGAACTGTCAAATGACGGGTCGTTTTGGAAATTTGGTGGTTTTGAGAGCTTATGATTGAAAACTCATTTTGAGCCAATGATGATGCAAGATCATGCATTAAATCATGCATCTTAAAGGCAGCTAGAACAATACCATCCAAAATTGGATCATAATCTTGGAAGAAACATCTTGAGATCAACTCGCGCACATAACGCAAGCCAACATCTTCCAACTTCTCATTTGGATTTGATGATTGATGAATGAGCCCATGTGCCATCCAAAATTGCACCAAATAGAGATCCACGAATAGGTAATCTTTTGGAAAAACCGAACAATAAAGAAAGCATCTTTTCAAGTGAGTCGGCAGTCTTTGATAGCTTATTTTCAAGGCAGGTAAAATGCCATCTCCCTCTTCTTCCCACTTCTCACTGTCTCTCACCGATTTCCACTCTTTTTCATCTGTCTTACCATACAGTTGAGTCCCCAAGTTAATCACTGCCAGAGGAACTTGCTTGCATTTTGCCACTATTTCTTTCCCAATTCCAACCAAATTTGGATTCAACTCCATTTGCCCTTCCTTGAATGCACACTTGTAAAACAACGACAGACAGTCCTCCTGACCAAGAAGACTTAGGTTGTACGCAGTAACAGTACCCATAATCTCAGCAACACGTTGACTACGGGTAGTTACTATCATCTTACTTCCATCAGCACCTTTCGATAACAAAGGCTTCAACAACAACCATTTTTGAGCATCTTCATTCCATACATCATCCAAAAGAAGCAAGTATTTCCTACCATTCAGAATTGCTTCAAGTTTTTCTTCAAGTTCACCCCCATCCAAATCGGCACATCTTTCCCTAGTTGCAGATTTAATAATTTTTTGTATCACTTGTTTCAAGGAAAAATCATCTGAAACACATGCCTCCATCTTCAGATCAAAATGACTTTTTACATTTTCAGCATCACACACCGATTTGGCAAGAGATGTCTTCCCCAAGCCTCCCATTCCTACTATCGGAAGGACAAGGGGATGTGCATCACCAACCTTAAAAGGTTCTGCTAAAAGGTTGATGATGCGTTCTGTGTCTTTATCTCTTCCGATAAGACCGGAAAAGCTCTCAAAGGATCGGTTCATCTGTGTTTCCTCATGCAAGACATGACTACAATCAACAGCCTGCTCGCTGAGGTTGAACTCAGACTTAAGAGCTGAAATCTCTGCTAGTCTTTCTATGATCTTCTTTATCTTATGACCCATTCTTAAACGGAATGGAGAACTTGTAAAGAAGTGGAGTACCTTTCTGCTGGTGCTCCCTTTAGTTTTCACCACCTGCCTTTGCAAAGTTTCGCACTCGATTTCGTCCAGCACGTCCTCTGCATCATACAAGACTTCTCTGAGCATATGGAGCCAGAGCCGAATCCCGTTATTCTTTGATTGTTTCTGCTCAGCATCGGACAGCACCGCGTTGATGGCTTTCAATATCTCTTCAAGACGTGCAAGGTCATCTTCAAGTCCCCATGCCAAACGAAGTTCTTGAACAGCAAGAGAGCCTAACTTCCCTAAAAGGGATTTTGCAATATCGGCTGCAAAAGCTTCTGCCATTTTCTTTTTGAGTGAGGGGAGAAGTGTTTGATAGGAAAAAATGATTGAGATAAGAGTGGACTTCAGCTTTCTGAGTGGAGAGGAGAAGTCGTTGAGGCTTAATTTACTTAATCTTAATTTATGTACCCAATTGTGAAGTTGAGGAGGGAAAATAATATTGAATAAATTAAATACATTATTAACTTATTTGATACATCAATTGAAATTGTGGCTTGGAAAACAGGGATATGTTAATAAATTAAATATCATGGCGGCCCCGCCCACAGTTTCCACATTTCACACCGAGGAATCACTAAAATGCAAAATCCACATTCCCAGTAATTCTCAAGCCAAAAGTTTCAAAACAAGACCCCACCGTAAAGTATCCACGCGTCCAAATTGACTTTATTGACTAATCAGCAGGCATCTTCCCTCGCGGCTCCTTCAAACACCATTCAAATGGTACCATTGAACGTCACAAAGCCCGGTTGGTGGCAAAGGGTTACACACAGCTAGAAGGTATCGACTTCTATGATACTTTCTCTTCTACTGCTAAAATGATCATCGTCCGTTGTTTGTTGGCTCTGGCAGCAGCACATAATTGATCCCTTCACCAGCTAGATGTGGACAATGCTTTTCTTCATGGTGATCTTCATGAAGAAATTTATATGTGTCCACCTCCTGGTCTTCGGTGATAGGGGAGAGTTTGGTATGTCGCCTCAACAAGTCGTTGTATGGATTAAAGCAAGCTTCTCGTTAATGGTTTGCTAAATTCTCTGCAGCTATTCAAGCTGCCGGATATGTTCAGTCTAAAGCAAATTATTCATTATTCACCTGTCGCAATAGTAAATCCTTTACTGCATTGTTGATACATGTTGATGACATTGTGATCACAGGTAATGACCTCAAGGCTATATACACTCTTAAGAGATTTCTGCATAGTCGTTTCCAAATTAAAGATTTGGGCAATTTGAAATATTTTCTGGGAATTGAGGTCTCTCGATCACAAAAAGGTATTGTTATCTCACAACGAAAGTACACTTTGGAAATTCTGAAGGATGGTGGGATTTTGGGTGCTAAACCTGTGAACTTTCCTATGGAACAAAACACAAAACTCTCAGATGCAGGTGATTTACTTAAAGATCCATCTCAGTATAGGCGACTTGTGGGTCGTCTAATTTACTTGACTATTACCCGACCGAATATCATGTATTATGTACATGTGCTAAGTCGATTTATGCATGCACCACGCAAACCACACATGGAAGCTGTCTTGTGTGTGTTGCGTTATCTGAAAGGTGCACCAGGACATGATTTGTTCTTCTCTTCTCAAAATGATTTATCTCTGCGAGCCTTTTGTGATTCAGATTGGGCTGGTTTCCCAATGACTCGGAGATCCACTACAGGTTATTATGTTTTCTTGGGATCTTCACTTGTTTCTTGGCGAACAAAAAGATAGAAAACAGTATCACTCTCCTCAGTAGAAGCCGAATATCGAGCCATGACAGGTACATACTGTGAATTGTCGTGGTTACGTTCATTGTTAAAAGATTTACTGATATTGCATCTGAAACCAGCATTGCTACACTGTGACAACAAAGCAGCTTTGCATATAGCGGCTAATCCAGTTTTTCATGAGAGAACTAGGCATATAGAAATGGATTGTCATTTTATTCAGGATAAAATACAGGATGGATCCATCATAACCAAATTCATTATTTCAGCAGATCAACTTGCGGATGTCTTCACTAAGCCATTGAGAAAGGAGATTTTCTCTACCATGATTCGCAAGTTGGGAGTTCTCGACGTTCACTCTCCAACTTGAGGGGAGTGTTAAGAAAGGATCAATGAATATCCTAAAGTTTACGTAATGGTTTAGGAAAGAAATATATAGACCTGTTCTATCAACTATACTATTCCTATTGTAATTCATATTCCTAATATAGCGTAGCACAATTGTATGGAAATACTTGTACATAAGTGGCAGAGTATCATTCAATAACAACAAGGCAAATATTTTCTCTTCTCTGTTTTATAGATAGAGGGTATCCGCTTGTGTGAATAAGCCGCCAACATGGCTGGATTGGCTTTTGAGCAAGCTGCTTGGAGACTTGTTGAGCAGGATAGTATGAAGGCTGTTATGGTGGAGGAAGAGCCAAAGAAACACGGGTTTGATATCATATGTTAAAAGTATAGTTTTAAAATATGAACTCGCTTGACAAGTCAACCTGAAATTTAACTAATTAGGAGCCTGGACCGGTAGAGATTTTTTAAAAAATAAGAGTAATCTGATTTGATTTAGTTGAAAACCCATGTTAACTATCCAGAGTAAAACCTGGTCAAAACTAAGCTCATCAACCTATTAACTTTGTTTAAAAAAAAAAACCCTTTTTTTTTAAATAAAAAAGTTGTTTTGATATTTAAAGAAAAATTTAGATTTACCCTCCCATGCCTAACTTTTGTCGGGTTTTATACGGATTAAATAAAAAAGTTGTTTTGATATTTAAAGAAAAATTTAGATTTACCCTCCCATGCCTAACTTTTGTCGGGTTTTATACGGATAAAAGTTAACATGACTTGGATTATCTTGCTCATCTAAGATGGTACATTAAGAGGCCGTTTGTTTACGCGTTAGAGATTGTGTTTCAATCAAAACGCAGGAGCCAAGCGTTTAGTAAAGAAAAAACCATTAATTACTGTTCATGGGCCCCATCACTTTCTATGTTTGCAATGCAGGATTGGAAGAAGCAAGTGTAACATGCTTTTCTTGCACAGTGGTGTTAATTGCACTGTTCAATGAACAGTGCAATTAACATAAACAGTGTATATGGATATTGTTCTATTGCACTGTTCACTTAAAAAAATTGTGAACAGTGCAATTCACTTGCACTGTTCACTTACACTGCGTGAACCTTTTTTTTTTAGTGTATTAATTTTTTAATATTTTTTTAAAACAAATATTTTAGAGTGAATTTTATACCTGATAATATTTTATCTAATTTTATTATACGCTAAAAAAATTATGAAAACTGTAGTTCTCGTTGGATGTATTTCGTATGTAATGGAATCGTAGATGGTTTTATGGAATAATAAAAAATATTTTATATTAAGTATAATTTATTTCATGATATAATAGCAATAGTTAAATCCACAATATTTAAATTAAAAATCATCAATATTAATATATATATATATATATTTAAATTATTTTATAACCTCAATTTTAAAAACATTCTTAACCAAACACATTAAACTACTTTTTTTTCAACCTCAATTTCAACCACAGTTTTAACCAAACACCTATTTTTTCAAACCAACCTCAACTAAAAGTACTTTTTATAAAACAACTTTTTTCAAACCACAACCACAACAGCTACCGCAATACCAAACACACTCTAAATGCCTAAAATTGGACAGAAGGGCCTGATTAAGGAATTATTTGAGATTATGGCAGCGGTTATGGTTTAAAATGCTTTTCGTTTAGAAATGCATTAAAATAATGTGTTTTTATTTTTTTAAAATTATTTTTAAGATCAGGGCATCAAAACGATTTGAAAACAAAAAAAAATTAATTTTTAGCAAAAAAATTTAAAAAAAATTTGGTGGAACGCGGTTTGGACTACGTTCCCAAACAGACCATTATAAATATAGATTTAGGAGGAGGGTTATGTTAAAACAATTAATCTACAGAGGGACGCATTAGAGAAAGCATAAAAGTTCAAGGATGCGAAACTAAATTAACCCCAAAAGGCTGAAACTACCTGCTCCTTTGTCCCACTAAAAAGATCTTCCTCTTCCTCAACCCCCAAAGCAACCGTCCTCTCTTATTCTCACTTGCTCAGAGACAAAAACACTTGAATGTGGATTAGTTTTTGTACTTGTGCATATTCCAAATGTTTACATTATTACTCAGTCTAGTAAAGGATAAATTGAGATGGCCAGTGGAAACTTACAGATTACTTCCAAATCATTCAGATTGAGCTCTTAATTTGTATCCCTTTGCTAATGGACAAGTTGAAATGCCCAGTGAACACCTTTAGTTTTAGCGATGGAAGAAGTTCTGAAGCTGATGCTGTTCAGTTATCAAAATCATTTACATTACTCTGGCTTCCAAAACTCTTATGTATGTAATGTTACTAGCTAGTTGATGTTACCATAGATTTTCACTGCCCTGTACAGTTATTGCAGCGTATGCTATCTAACACTCTTTCTGCAATAACAATCTAATGTGACAACTAGAGTGCCAATCACATTTGTAATTATTATTTTGTCCAGCATTTATGTAGCTGCTATTACAGAATCATCTCTCCATGTGTATGTGCTTGTGTTAGTAAGATGTGCGTCATCTCAAAAGACTGAGAGTTTTATATACTAACTGTGATCAGAAACCAGTGGAAGATCAAATGGAATTACTGGAAGTGAAGCCATCAGATTAGAGCTAGGTTGCTGATTCTCGATGACTAAAGAGGTAAGTTTATTTTCCCATCAAGAACCAGATTACATTTATAGTGCAGCTTTCAGGCTATACACCTATCAGGATGTTGCAGTATGCAGGTAGCAGCAGCAAACTTTTGGAAGCCTCCATATGATTGCCTCTAATGGAAGTTTCTTTGATTTTTCATTTTTCTTACTGGAATAGAAAAGCTACTGAGCATGATAGCTAGTCACGCAGACCTCTAATGGAGGCATAATTATTTAAATGATCACACACAATATTTTAAATAAGATAAAGAGGCAAGCCAATAATTCAGAACAACCAAATGTTTATCAACAACAAATCATCACACACAGCTAGCCAAGGAAATTACACAAAGCAAATGTTGCGTTTTAAATTACACAATCCAATAATTCAGAACAACCAAATGTTTATCAAAGACAAATCATCACACACAGCTAGTCAAGGAAATTACACAAAGCAGACACTCCGAGCCTTAAGCTGATCTTTGCAAGTGACAAACTGTTGTAAAAGATCTTAGCCGACAGTAGCAAACCTGAAGAATTTGGACAAACATGGAATTTAATAATGATGTATTAAGTTCAAAGAAATTTAAATTGCTGAATGAATTAGTTAACTTTGCATTTTATCATGCCATACCTTGTCTTGTTTTTTATTATAAAAATGTGAAACTAAATATGATATATTTGAATACTTATAAACCGTACCTAATCAGATGTTTCTTCATCACTGTCATCATTGTCAACCTTGATTTTAGGGATATGTTTGATCTTTGGCCAATCTTCTCCTGTTCCCCTTCGGCACCTTTTCCTCAAACTTGGACAATCACTGATCTCCAGATTTTGAAGTTTCTTTAAATTGCCGATGCAATCTGGTATTTCTCTAATGTTTGGACACCTTTTGATGATAAATGTTTGTAAGGATTCTGCAGATCCTTGAAGAAGCTGTTCTGGTAAAGCAAGAGTTGCTGGTAAGTTAGCAAATAGTACAATACGAAGGGAAAGGGGAAGAGGTTGAATTTTTTCTTCTTTCTCTTCTTTTATTGTCATCAAATCAAGCTGTTCACAGTCAATAATAAATAATTCTTCTAGAGTAGTTAGGCATTTTATGCTTCGTGGCAGAGAAATCAAGCTATCACATTCATCAATAACCAATTTCCGAAGACTTTTAAGACCTTGCATATCTTCGCACAAATTCTCTAGATTTTCACACTGAGCAATGAATAAAGTTTGAAGACACTCCAAACACCCAATCCCTCCTTCTGGCAACCGCTTCTGCTGAGTAATTAGATATAAAAATCTAAGGCTGATCATGTGCCTCACATCTTTGGGCAGCTCTTCTAATCCGTCACCTGTAACCAGAATTTGCAAGCTTTGCAATTTGAAAATAGATTTTGGGAGTCTTTTTATTTTTGTGTTGTTCCGAAAATCAAGATATCTCAAATGTTTCAAGGTGCCCATCCTCTCCGGAAAAGCCTCAAATCCAGAATCACCCAATAATTCCAAAGACCGCAAATGCTTAAATTCCATCAAACATTTCTCAAAGTCTGGTTTGCATGGAGGCCCCACTATACTATCATCAAAGACTATTGACCGCACTTGATGGAAGTTGTTTGCGAACTTGGGGAGAGTTTGATGAAAAAATGAATCCGTGTCAAGAACTGACAAATGACGGGTCGTTTTGGAAATTTGGTGGTTTTGAGAGCTTATGATTGAAAACTCATTTTGAGCCAATGATGATGCAAGATCATGCATTAAATCATGCATCTTAAAGCCAGCTACATAATTGAAATCCACATAACCTTGGAAGAAACATCTTGAGATCAACTCGCGCACATAACGCAAGCCAACATCTTCCAACTTCTCATTTGGATTTGATGATTGAAGAATGAGCCCTTGTGCCATCCAAAATTGCACCAATTCGAGATCTGGGAATATGTAATCTTTTGGAAAAACGGAACAATAAAGAAAGCATCTTTTCAAGTGAGTCGGCAGTCTTTGATAGCTTATTTTCAAGGCAGGTAAAATGCCATCTCCCTCTTCTTCCCACTTCTCACTGTCTCTCACCGATTTCCACTCTGTTTCATCAATCTTACCATACAGTTGAGTCCCCAAGTTAATCACTGCCAGAGGAACTTGCTTGCATTTCGCCACTATTTCTTTCCCAATTCCAACCAAATTTGGATACAACTCCTTTTGCCCTTCCTTGAATGCACACTTGTAAAACAACGACAGACAGTCCTCCTGACCAAGAAGACTTAGGTTGTGCGCAGCAACAGTGCCCATAATCTCAGCAACACGTCGACTACGGGTAGTTACTATAATCTTACTTCCATCAGCTCCTTTTGATAACAAAGTCTGTAACAACAACCATTTTTGAGCTTCTTCATTCCAAACATCATCCAAAAGAAGCAGATATTTCTTACCCTTCATAATATCTTCAAGATTTTGTATTAGTTTACCCTCATTCAAATCCGCACATCTTTTCTCAGTTGCAGATTCAATAATTTTTTGCATCACTTGTTTTAAGGAAAAATCATCTGAAACACATGCCTCCATCTTCAGTTCAAAATGACTTTTTACATTTTCAGCATCACACACCGATTTGGCAAGAGATGTCTTCCCCAAGCCTCCCATTCCTACTATCGGAAGGACAAAGGGATGTGCATCACCAACCTTAGAAGGTGCTGCTAACAGGTTGATGATGCGTTCTTTGTCATTATCTCTTCCAATAAGACCGGAAAAGCTCTCAAAGGATCGGTTCATCTCTGTTTCCCCATGCAGGACATGACTACAATCAATAGTCTGCTCGCTGAGGTTGAAGTCAGACTTAAGAGATGAAATGTCAGCTAGTCTTTCTATGATGCTCTTTATCTTATGACCCATTCTTGAACGGAATGCAATCTTATTAGAGCTTGAAAAGAAGCGCCGTACCTTTCTGCTGGTGCTCCCTGTTGTTTTCACCACCTGCCTTCGCAAAGTTTCGCACTCGATTTCGTCCAGCACGTCCTCGGCATCATACAAGACTTCTCTGAGATCGTTGAGCCAGAACCGAATCCTGTCATTCTTTGATTGTTTCTGCTCAGCATCGGACAGCACTGCGGTGATGGCTGACAATCTCTTTTCAAGACGAGCAACGTCAGCTTCAAGTCCCCATGCCAAACAAAATTCTTGAACAGAAAAGGAGCCTAATTTCCCTAGAAGAGATTTTGCAATCTCGGATGTAAAAGCATCTGCCATTTTCTTTTTGAGTGAGGGGAGAAGTGTTTGATAGGAAGAAATGATTGAGATAAGAGTGGAGTTCCGCTTTCTGAGTGGAGAGGAGAAGTCGTCTGAGTCTTCTTGATCATAAAATTAAGGGATGAAAAGTCAAAAAGAATAAATTTACAAGTAGTGCAATGGTGTTGTAGCTTCTCCCATGGAATATTGACCACACATGGTCGGCCTCATTTGGGGACTTTGGATTAGTTTGATGAAAAACTGAAATGGAGTCAAGAACACTTATTTTGAGCCAATGATAATGCAAGATCGTGCTTTTTAAAGCTTGAGAAAAAAAAAGGTAAATCATCATTTTAATTTAGTTCAAAGTAAATTAAAATAATATATTTTTTTATTTTATAAAAATTATTTTTAACATCCTATAACTGATAATCTCTTGAAAAAATGTAACAATAAAGAAAGCATCTTTTCAAGGGTGTCGGCAGTCTTTGGTAACTTACTTTCAAACATGAAACACATGGACCTGCGAGGGTCCCTTCGCTTTTATACAAGTAAATGTACACAGTCACCCATTATTACAAGGAAAACCTAAATGACGTGGGAAAAGTATTGTACTGTTACAATGTTTTTTTACATTGGTTTTTTATATATATGGTTTTTTTTCATATTTTTTTATGATTTTTTTAAAAATATTTTTATTGATTTTATTTTTTAATATTGAGATGGTTGAAAATTTAGTTTTTTTTAATATTTTTTCCTTTTATTTTTCTATCATGAGGTTAGTATAATTTGCGAGTTTATCAAAACAACACAGGTTGTCTCAATTTATAGATTTGATGGGTTTTTAATTGAACTTGATTTTTTTATTCTATTTTTTTATATTATTAAAAAAATAATTTAAAAAAAAAACTATATTATTAAACTTTACGAAGTAATAAAAATTAAAGGATACGAGAGAAACCATTGTTCTCCCAATTGCACTAATGTTTTGCTTTCTTTTTTCTTTTGCTTTTTTTTTTGAATTTTTGTTATGATTTTTTTTTTCAAATCTATTTTTGTTGATTTCATCTTTCAAATTGACATTGTTAAGAATTTAGCTTTGTAATTTGCTTCTTTTTATTTTTTTATATATGGTTTTTTTCATTTCTTTTGATTTTTTGTTATGATTTTTTTAAAAAATTGTTTTTGCTAATTTTATTTTTAAATATTGAGATGGTTAAGAATTTAATTTTATAATTTTTTTTCCTTATATTTTTTCTTTCAGTGAGGTTAGCATGGTTTGCGGGTTTATCGAAGTAACACAAGTTGTCTTAGTTTATAGATTTAGTTAGTTTTTAATTGAACATAGTTCTAGAGAAAAACAATCTTATTAAACTTTATAAAGTAACAGAACTTAAATGATATGAGGGAAACCATTGTTCTCCTAATTGCACTGTGGATTACAATAGTAATCCACAGTGTTTTGCTTTCTTCTTTCTTTTGTTTTTTTTTTGTTTTGAATTTTTGTTATGATTTATTTCAAATCTATTTTTGTTGATTTCATCTATTAAAATTGATATCGTTAAGAATTTAGCTTCGTAATTTTTTTATTTTTATTTTTTTATATAAGGTTAATGTGGTTTGCTAAGGTAAACTAGGTTGTTACGGTTTACAAGTTCGATGGGTTATTTTTTTAATTGAACCTAACTTTTTGTATAGTCTATTTTTTTTCTCATATGGTTAAAAAATAGTTTTAGAAAAAAGTCATGTTATTAAATTTTATAAAGTAACAAAAATTAAAGGGTGTGTGGAAACTATTGTTCATCCACACGCATTGCACCGTGAATGACAATAGTAACTCACAGTGTTTTGCTTTTTTTTTTATTATTATTATGTTTTTGAATTTGTGTCATGATTTTTTTATAATTTTTTTTTTGTTTTATCTTTTAATATTGAGATGGTTAAGAATTTGGCTTCATAATTTGTTTCTTTTTACCTTATATTTTTATAAGGTTAGCATGGTTTGCGGGTTTGCTAAGGTAACCCCACTTGCCCTAGTTTACGAGTTTGGTGGAGTGTTTTTTTAATTAAACTTAAATTTTTTTATTGTATATTTTCTTCTCATATAGTTAAAAAAAAAGTTTCAGAAAAAAGTTGTGTTATTAAACTCTATAAAGTTCGTGGGTCTATTCACAGGTTTGATTGATTGACTTGGTTCGCGGGTCTAGCAAGTTTAATTTTTTTAAATTAGTTTTTTTTCATCCTTAGATACTAAATTAATTGGGAATTTAGTTTCATAATTGGTTTCATTTTGTCTTTTATGAGGTTATCGTAATCTAAAAAACATCTCATTATTGGGATTGTATTTGATT
>Ga0325401_1003489_pt1 | contig 14457 bp, 9 predicted proteins | sample PopdelMetagenome_FD_205666 | JGI IMG/M metagenome (GOLD analysis project Ga0325401, IMG submission 205666) | Populus deltoides microbial communities from Bellville, Georgia, United States - Xylem-PdKOR-R2 | ecosystem: Host-associated > Plants > Phyllosphere > Stem > Wood/Secondary xylem | place...
ACCCATAAAACAGAGATAAAGGAAACAGTATACAGAGTAAAAACAGAGACAAAAGCAAGCAACAAACCCAGAATACCAACATTAACATCACTGTCTTCTTGATCGCCTCCTGCAAATAAAAAAAAAAACCCCAGCGTTGCCATCGTCTTTGTTCCTTCGTCTCAAGAAACCGGGATAATAGGCTAGATAACCAGAAGCAAAGGAAACGCAAATCACAGAGAGAAGAACGCAAGGAAAGGTGAAAAGGGTGCCCTGCCAAGCGTGGTTCAATCACACAGAAGGAGCTCTGTCATCGTCTTCGTCGCCTTCGGCCAACCAAGGTACGCCGCCTCCTCTGTCTTTCGTTCGGTTTCAATTTTGTCATCGTCTTCGTCGCCTTTGGCCAACCAAGGTAAGCCGCTTCCACTGCCTTTCATTCGGTTTCAACTTATTAGCAGCATACTATGCAAGTGAATTTTAATTCACTTGCACAGCGCAGCAACACGCGTGGCTTGTCGCACGCGTGTTGCTTTTGCTCGGCCAGGTCACTGGCTTGGGCCAGTGACCGGGCCGGGCTGGCTGGGTCTAGCCCAGCCCATGTGGGCTGAGCTGGGCCCAGCCCCAAAAAATAAAAAAAAAATTAATAAATAGAAAAAATAATAAAATAATAAAAAAAAATGTGTATGCATAAATAAAAATAATATAAATTTATTGGTTTATTCCCTGACGCCAGAGTCGGGAATAAAAATACCGGTTTAAATTTATATTATTTTTATTCATTGTATTTTATTTTGTTTAGCTAGAAAATAAAAAAAAAATTTATGCATGCGTAAAAAAAATAATAAATTTATTTTATGTGAATATTCACTGGCGTCAGAGTCAGGAATATTATAAGCAAATTATCATAGCATAAACTAATAAACATTTAGCAATTTAAGACAAAACCAGCAATGCAGTCTGCCGCAGGCAGAACGTTTAAGGGGTGATAATATCTTCCCTTTTACGTAACCAATCCCGTACCATAGAATCTCTGTTAACCAGTTAGGGTTCCTAGTGACCATAATACTAGGTGGCGACTCCTTAAACAAGACTGTTTTCCCCTAAAAGAACAAGATGCCAGAAATCTGTTCTTTTTCCATATTCGAGATATTATTTTGTGGGCCGCCGAGATGTCGGGTGCGACAGGATGGCGACTCCACTGGGGATCTAGGATTAAGCTTTGTCTTTTGTCTTATTATTGCTAATTTTGTTGTTGTTGTGTTTATTTGTTTATTTTTCCTGCATTTACTGCTTTAGCATGCATCCTTATTTATGTTGTCATGCATCACTTTGGAAGCACATACTTTACAAACTAGGATAAGTGGGGGAGTAACGGTACCCCAATGGCTTTAGCCTGGGTAAGACTCGTGAAACCATCCAACTCTCGCTTGATTGTTTACTTGGAAGTTGTTGATATGCCAAACTGATATTACTCAGGGCCTCTATCTTCACACTACTTGTAAGCCTCATATCGACCTTTCATGGACGATCACTGAGCATGCGAGAGACCTTTTGAAAGTAGATAATGACCAACCCCTTGATGCACTCAACAATTAGGATCTTCCTACTAGGTTGTCACCCCGTGAAGGGCAAGTTTGCATTTCATACGCATTTATTTATTTATTTATTTCAACATTTTTGCATAGATTGCATGATTTACATTTAGCAGGTTGAAATATAAGGTTCCCCATTGAAACCTATCTATAACACTCGTTCAAAAAAAAGGACAAATGGAAAACAAAGAAAAAGCCCAGTTGGAAGCCCAACATCAAAAAGAGGTGGACAATCTTAAAGAAGAAGTCGCAAGGCTTACTAGTCTACTCGAGCAAGCCTTGAGAGATAAATCTGGAAAAGCCGCACTTATAGCTCAGCCTGAAGATATGCATGTGACTCATTTTGATCCACAAAATCTGGAGGCAAATAGGGTGTCATCTGAATTTCAACAAGCCATGCATTTTCAACCAGCATACCCCATGAGAATGTCGTTTACCATTGATTCTACCGAGAAAGAATCTCAAAAGGGCAAGATGGTGAAAGAAGAGGGTTTGGAAAAATGGACTGCCTTAGAAGAGAGGATAAGGGCAGTTGAGTGAAACCATTTGTGTGACCTGGTGAAAGCTGTCAATATGTGTTTGGTGCCTAACGTAGTCATTCCTAAGAAGTTTAGGGTGCCGAAATTTATTAAATATACGGGAACCCAATCCCCTATAACTCATCTCAAGGCATACTGCAACAAAATGGCTGAGGTAGTTGATGATGAGAAACTGCTGATTCATTTCTTTCAAGACAGTTTAAGTGGCGTTGCCCTCACTTGGTATATGCGGTTGGACAATACCAAGGTTAAAAAATGGAAAAACTTAGTTGATGCCTTCATGAGGCAATATAAGTTTAATATAGACGTGGACCCTGATCGGTTAAGCTTGCAAGCTATAGAGAAGAACAATAAGGAGTCCATAAGAGAATATGCTCGAAGATGGGGTGAGGTAGCTGTACAAGTTAACCCTCCCATGTTGGAAAAGGAGATGATCAGTTTATTTTACGTGATATCTTTCCTTTTACGTAACCAATCCCGTACCATAAAATCTCTGTTAACCAGTTAGGGTTTCTAGTGACCATAATACTAGGTGGCGACTCCTTAAACAAGACTGTTTTCCCCTAAAAGAACAAGATGCCAGAAATCTGTTCTTTTTTCATATTCGAGATATTATTTTGTGGGCCGCCGAAATGTCGGGTGCGACACCATAATAGCTTAATCGTTCTAGAAACAATTGGTGATGAATAGAATTCGTATTTCGTACAGCACAAACCCAGAATTGCAAAACAATTAAGCCATCAGATATATCATGCCATTCTTTTTACTAACAATTGAAACAAAAAGATGACAAGTAAAAACAGATATGAGCTTTAAGAGGACAAATTAATGGGGATGCCTCCAGGTTCCTGTCTCTTGTTATCTACTCGATCTAATGTCCTCTTGATTCTCTTCATCAGCTTTGTTATTGTCCTGAAACCCCAATCAAATGACCCTACAGGAGCATGATATTTGCCCTACTAGAGTTAAGACTCAAGACCAAGAAGGGAAAATTCTTTGAATATTTTCATCCTTATTTTTCATAAAATTTATAATTTTAACTTCATTTTAGAAAAAAAGAATAAAAAAACAAGAAAGAAATAAGAAATGTGTATAAAATCTCGGTTTGTCTAAAAAATTAATTTTAATTAAAAGCTTATATTGATAGATGAAACTTAAAAATATAATTTATATTATTAATTTTTTAATACAGTTTATTTTAACATTATAATTTAAGCACAGAATTCACATGGCTAGTTTTAATCTCCTAGATAAATTCTATACTATCACATTCCTACGAAGTTCTACCTCTCCATTCCCTTCAGCATAATTCAACCGCTTGTCTTGAATTTCATCTTCTGCTGGAACATCATCTTCTTCTTCCTTGACCTCCTCTAAGGGTTTGTAAGTGTAAAACCAAGCACAAATTACATAATACACAAGATTTATAACTTGGATCCCCGTTACAAGCCAATAATAGTAATCCAATTTTCCCCTATTAAGGTTCCTATCAGGCAACCAATTATTTTTCTGGCCAGTATACTTGTGAACAAGGGACACAACGAGTGTACCTATGTAGTTCCCCATGGAAACTTCTAGACTATTGAGTGCGGCGGCCGTGCTTCTCATGGTTTCTGGTGATTGGTCATAGAGGAATTCCATGTGCCCTACAGACATGAAAACATCTGCTATTCCATGGAGAATATATTGAGGAAGTAACCAAAACACACTTATTGGGATAATGGCTTGAGGAGCATCCAATAGGTTGTGAAGAGCAGCGACTTGTTTTCTTTTGACCTCAACTAATGCTGAAACGATAGTTGCAATTATGTTAATAAAGAATCCTACGCCCATTCTTTGCAGGCAAGTGATGCCTGAAGGGTTTCCCGTAAAGCGACGAGCAAAGGGAACGAATAGGCGTTCGTATAAGACAAGTCCTATGAGCATTGTTAGGATGCTGAAGACGGATAAACTAGCTGGTGGGATTTCAAAGGAGTGCGACAGGTGACGGTCCATAGACCGAGCTTGTTGAACAACAAAGCTATGGAGATGTGAGGAAGCTGTTACAAGTAGGATTCCTGCTGACCAAATGGGCAGCATTCTGACGATGCATTTTAGCTCCTCGATTCGGTGGACAGTGGCAATCCTCCATAGATTTGGTGACTTTGAATCCTTTGCATCTTCATTTGTTACTATTGCAGCTTTGTCAAACCACCTGCCAACACATATGCAACACATTTAATTATTTGGCTCTTAGTCTCCCTCGTAGTTAGACCCGGCCTACAGTCTATTCCAGTGAAGGGCTTGGATCATCAAGTTGCCGGGGTTAACGTGGTTTATTTTTTTATTAAAATAATATTATTATTTAAAAAAAAAATCTTTGATTTTAACTCAGCCGGTCAATTAAAATTGTGGATCAACCCATCATATCATCTAAATATGACCAAGTTATTATCAAAACCAGTTTAAATTAAAATCCAGCTTGAAAACCAGCTCTAAGTTAAGATTTGGTAGGTCAATCTATAGACAAGTTTAATAATTACAGTTTCAGGATGCCAAATTAGCCCGAGATACCACTCGACCATCAAATAGAAACAAAGTACATTATTTAAGAGGATCCTGTCAGCATTGCTTACTTGAATTGATCGGAGTGTAAAAGCCTTCCGTTGACAGAAATAGCAGCATCGAGCTCTTTATTTTGGTACAACATACCAGGGTCTAGTGGCATCACTTCTTTCCTCTTCTTCGCAGCAGCAACGACGACCTGAGACAATCTAACCAAAGGGCTGCCTTCTGGTTTTAATTTATTATAAAGTGAAGAACCAAATATAAAGGATACAATGGATAGAGCCATGCCGATAGCTGGGATTCCGAGACCCCAGCCCCAACCCACGTTGTCTTGAATATAAACAACAACAGTCAAAGCTGTTAATGTCGCCATTCCCATGCAAAAATAGTACCAATTGAAGAAGTTCCAGCTGCGTGACCCAACAGCTGATTTGGTCATGTCGAATTGGTCTGCAGCAAAGGTTACAACACAAGGCTTAATGCCACCAGAGCCTATGGAAGTGAGGATTAACGACATATAAAGGATCCATAGCTGAGAATTTGAGGCTTCTTTGCAGTTCACTTGAGATGGACATGGAGGTGGCCTCAGTGATGGGAGCACTGCTGACAATGTTAGGCTGATCATTCCCTGTGGCCCAAGTATAAAATAAAAAACTTGTCATGTGGAGATTTTTCAATCCATTTTCATGTTAAATTAATATTTAATATTCTGGCAAGTTGATGGTTTTTTTCACTTGACTATAGTTGACTCTAGAAAATAGTTAAGTCCAAATATTTGACCCACCGTAATATCTTATTTTATACACCAAAAATGATATATAACAATGAGTATATATATATATATATATATATATATATATATATATATCTTTGTTCATAACTACGTACGTTGGTCTGAACAAATTTATATATATATATATATATATCTTTGTTCATAACTACGTACGTTGGTCTGAACAAATTTAATTATTTCACATCTCCCAGCATTAGATCACCAATAAGATCACTTTGGTCTAAATGGTACAGGACTTGAACTAATCTCCAGTTGAAGTCCTGGAAGTTGGAGCATTGAGGTTCGAGCATTTTGACTTGTGAGGAATTTATGGGGCCATTATTAAGATACTTGACCTATTAAACCCAACTTGACTTAAAAGATTGAATTGAAGAATCGTCAATCAGAAGTATGCCCCGAACTAGGTTTTAATTTGAATCTAAAAGAATATTCATTTAATTAAATATATATGGTTGACTCAATGGAATCGAATTTAATCAAACTTGATCCAAACTTAATAAGATCAACACTAGAGAATTTTACTCAGTAAACCATAATTTGCTGTGATGACTTATTAATTTAAGGAGGGTTTGATATTGTGGTGTAAGCTGTTTTGTAAAATAATTTTTTTAAAAAAATATTAAAATAATTTTTTTAGATTTTTATTTTAAATTTTACATCATTACATTAAAATAATTAGAAATTACTAAAACAAATTAATTTAGTATTTTTTTTCAAACTAAAAAAACTTTAAAAAATATTAAAAAATAATATAAATTATATCTTTCATTTAATAATTTAAGTAATTGGGTTAAATTATTCCTTTAATATAATATTAAAGTTCTTTAATATTATAAATTTAAATTTTACCACCTCATTTTAATTAATAAAAATTAAAAGCAAAAAACATCAAAAAGCAAAAGTTACGAGAAACACCGTAATAAAAACACCCTTTTCTATATTAAGTCCCTTACTAAATCTGACAACTATAACTAATACTACTTTTAATTTAAAATCTAAATTATAGGATAATAGATAGAGAATGTGAATATCAGCAATTCAGCATAATATTGATATATTAAAATATTATTATATTTGAGTATAAAAGTACTTTACATATATAAATGAACACCTCTTTCTTTAGTTTAAAACTTAAGTGGAATATTCAACAATATGGATGTGTAACTAAATATATCATCGTTGGCTCAAACACAAAGGGTGTGAGGAAGTTACCAATTCGTAAATAATGGAACCACCGATGATGGTCCAATACCGGCCGGCATAGGAATCGGCAATCAAAGCACCGATGAGTGGCGTAAAGCTACCCATCCCACCAAAGTTGGTGAGTGTGTTAGAGGCTTTAACCAGAGGCAAGTTCAGCTGCTGGGTCAGGTATGTTATCATGTTGGCTTGGAAACCAGCTGCAGCAAACTTGTCGCATATTTCATTTGCTGTATCAAAATTGGAAGGGGAAAAAAAAAGAATGGATTAGTGTTAATAACTCGTCAATTCAGTATAAATTTATACAGTACTTGGCTAATTATTTTTCTAAGAATCCCCTTATGTCATGGATTATAATGTATAAAATTCTCATAAATTCTTTAATTTTACTATGAATGATCTATCTACTAACTAGATGGATTAGTTTGTGAAAGTTGATTCGAGAATATTATTTTAATAAATATCATACTTAATTAATTGCACATTATTTAATATTTAGAACTCAATCAAGTAATTAAATCACATGCGTGTGAATCTGGTGAAGAGATTCTGAGTATCTGGGAAGTTTCACTAGCTAGTTAGTGACTACTTTTAATATTTTCTCACTGTAGTTTTCCATTTCTCTATCTGAGTAGTTTAGACGACAGAGAAATGTAAACTACAGGACGACTTGAAAACAGTCAGAATCATCCTTAATTAATTATAAATAAATTAAAGATGATTCAGGTCTTGAGATTAGGTGCTGCATTCACAGTTAAACTGAAATCAATTATAAATAAATGTTATGCGGACATGAAATTGTAGTGAAATTCCTAGGGAGTTTGAATTAAGAGAGAAAAAATATTTACTCTAAGCTCTTGAATAATGCTAACTCACACAGGATGAATGGCATTGTTTTGATGCCTCCAAGCTTCCTCCTCTTGCTATCTTCTTTCTCCTCCTCCTCCTCCTCCTCCTCCTCTTTCCCTTTCCCATTGCCAACCTTGTTGCTATTACTTTCCAGCTCCATTTCCATTTCGTGTTTCATGTACAGAGGCAAGGTCCCAATTAATAGCCATATATATAATGGTTCAGTGCCAGAGATAGGACGAAGATGAGCGATGGTCAGGCCAGTAATATTAGATTCGGGATCGATCCACAAAAAAGGACCCCTTCTAGCTATCTATGCATGTGATGTGTTATATCTTTTGTCGCATTGCTGAACCTGCCTGTTCGAAAGAGCCATCGTCTTCGTTACAAAATATATATATAAAAAAAAATGGATGTGGGAATTGTTTTATTTTCATATGTGCTTTTTTTTCATATATGTGAAAAGGAATTTTTTTTATTTCCATAAATTAATTTACAGAAATAAATACCAAAAGAATCTTCAAAAAAAAGTATAGGAAATTAAGAAACGACAATTAACCCGTGAACTCATGTGTGGATAGAGTGCCGAGCATTGTCTGATTGGAGATGTGTTCTCTGCATGTTCTTGAAGAACAGATTGATGTAAGCTATACAAGAAGAAAAGTGGTCCATTTTTAACAATATTAATTAGTAATTAAAGATATTAAATACTAAAAAGGACTACTCAAAACTGTAAAATATTCCTCGGAAGTCTTGAATTAATAGAAATTAAGAGAATGAAAAAAAAATTATTTATTTAATTTAAAGAAATAAAACAAAGACTACATGTGTAACTTGTAATTTTTATATTTTATTTTTTAGCCAGTTTCTTTTATTATTGAGCAACTTGTTCTTTCACCGATAAAAATAATATTTAGTTATTGTGAAACAAGTGAGACATGTTCTCTTATTCTTAGAAAAATAATATTTTTTTATTTTTAAAATTTATTTTTAACGTAAACATATAAATATAATTTAAAAACAGAAAAAAAAAACAAATTTTTTTTTAGATATGCTACAGAACATCATGAATTATTGACCGAACCCACAATCTAACGTGTGTGAGCAATTTCTGGAATCAGCAGTCGACATAAGGCAATGTGAAAAGAAGAAAGTTCGATACCTGTAATAAATCGAACCAAACAAAAAGATTGATCGGCTGCAATCAATCAATCATGCGCACTAAAAATCCTGAACTGCTAGCAATAATCTCATAATTGTAAGAGGACAAACGCATGAAGATGTGGACCAACACACTGGAAAAGAATGACGTCCCTACTTACGCAAACAAGATCAAAACGATACAAGATTGACTCTGCCGGTGAACATTCATCATGCTACAAACAAATTCTAGAGAAAAAGATGAACACGCCTGCTATTGATTGATTGTGAGGTCCGTGTCATTTAGATCAAGTCCCAGTCTTATTCTCTTTTTTTTTTAGTTTAATATGGGTGTTCGGGTCAGTTTGCGCGCATCTTGACTAATTTTACAGGTTCTGAAATTAACGATCATGTAAATCTCAAGTGGCCATCATATGAGCAATCACAAGACTCGAACCTAAAACCATAAAAAAAATAAACATCTTGATCCCAAGTTTTTATTACTGTATCACCACCTAGATCGTTGATATTCATATTTTTTTAATTGGATGAGCCGCAGCATAAGGAATATATTCATAGATAATGTCGCACCCTTTAATCACTCACGGGTGGTGTTGTTATGGCGATCTTTTCTAGACGACGAGGTTTAGAAATTTTTTTTTTTTTTTAATTAATGGAAGAGTGGTTATATAATATTATAGCCATTAAAAATCTTAATTAATTTTTTTTATAATTCGAGACAAAGAATTGATTTTATAAAGAAAAAATATTAACACTTTTAGTACGTCTTATCTAAGATAATTTACATTGTTATTTTATTATTTATTATGGTCTGATAATGTCTATTTCTATTGGCCTGCTATGATGAGTATGTTACGATGAATAAACCCTGATTTTCTAGGTCAAGAACTCAGTTTGGAAAGGTGAAATATTATCAATTATCGTTGAGGCTTCTTTTAGGGTAAAATTGGAATTCTAACTACAACATTATTCCAAATTATATTTCAGATGAAATTCCTTGTGGATTTTATCCTTATATTATAAGTGAATAAGTTGTATTATTTACAATAATATTTTGGATATTAACTTCATACGGGTTTTTTTATCTTTATATTAAAGTGAGTAGTAAAAATATTATTCCTAATAATATTTTAGATATCAACCACTTTAATGTTTTTTTATCCTTATATTAAAAGTGAATAATATTTATTATTCATAATAATATTTTGGATATTAATCCCCTTTAAATTTTTTTATCATTATATTAAAAATGACTAATATTTATTATCCCTAATAATATTTTGGATATTAACCCCTTTTAGGTTTCTTATCCTTATATTAAAAGTGAATAATATTTTCTTTTCAAAAATGATTTTTTTAATATTTTTTAAATATAGGCCACAATCATTTGAATTTTACAAACTTGTTGTAAAATCTATGCAATTTCTTTTTAAAACATGCAAAAATATTTTAAATTTTCTTTGAAAAAAAAAGCTCAAATAACTTTAGGATTGTTTTGGCCATATGCAAGAAAAAATATTTTTCTATTTTTTTTATTATTTTTAGATTTTATTTAGTAAAAACTCATTTTTTTCTTATAATAAAACTACCTAAAATAAACGCATACCAAACAGAGTATTAAAACCTTTGACCCAGAATTTTTTTGACTAGGTTGACCCGACCAAATTACTTTAAATTTTTTGTTCGACCATAAACCGACCCAAAAATCTTAGTTTGACCCGAAAATAACCCAAAAACAAAACCAGAGTAAAAAAATAGATTAAACACCCAGAAAAACACAAAAACTCAAAAATTCATAAATAAAACAAACCAAACACTCAGAAAATAAAGAACACCAAACATGAATCCAGCAACGTGGGTCACATATCAAACCGGATTTGGTCAAAACAAGGACACATGCATGTTGAAAATCATGCAATAATCAATAATTTAGCATTCAATCACTTTAATTTTCACTCAAACATCACAATTTTGTCAAAATATGTTTCGGTTCAAAACCAAAACTCTAGGATTAAAAACCATTGAAATCGTGTTATTTATGAAAATAAACACTAGATTATTGGTTAATCATGTATAATGAAGGGTTTTGGGCAAATAAATGAAACAAAACAAGTCAAAACGTGTAGTTAAGGCAATATTCTTAAGAAGAACACAAAAAACAAATAAAGAACATTCAGCGTACACCTAACAATGTGGCTCTTAAACCAGACCAGATATGGACAAACCAAAGGCACATACATTTTAGAAATCATGCAATGATCAATAATCTAGCATCCATTCACTTCGATTATCAATGAATCATCATGATTTGATCAAAATCGGTTTCAGTTCAAAACTGAAGCCCTAGGATTAAAAATCATTTAAACACCACTTTTGAGGCCCCATCAGAGCAATTCTAATATTATTGTCGCCTGAAACCACCTGAAGTTGGTAGAGGGCATGCACATATTTTATTTGAATCCAACCTTACTCAATTTGAAGGTTATAGCTCCACATTCATACGTTTAAAGTTGTTAACTCGATAAACCAGAACTATCAAAAATAGAGGTCAATCAACCCATCAACATGTCACTCACCTTCTATTCTTTAAGTCTGAACCATGCATCGTTTAAGGTTTTTAATTTGAGATTGACAAATTTCAATTGAGTCCCTATTCTTCCAATATCTTTTAATCTCACCCATAATCATCTTCAAACTTTTAATTTCATACAATTTCACCCCTGATAAAATCAATTATCAGCCTCTTAGTTGGCTTTTTTTTTTATTTTGATACTTAGTTTTGAATTTTTTATATTTCGACCCTTAATTGACCAACAAACTTTCAATTTCTTCAATTTGGTTCATGATTTAGTTAATTCCAGTCCCTATATTCATGCATCCTTTTCAGTTTGGTTCTTGATTTTGGATTTCTTCAATCAAGTTCCTAATTTCCCATCAAACTTCAATAATTATGTAATGAAGCCCTTGATTTGATCAAATTAACTCCTTAAAATTGCAATTCGACCCAAAAACTTTAATTTCTTCCGATTAAAACCTAAATTGACTTTAAAAATCAATTTTTCTTATAGTTAAGCCCTCAATAAATTCAAATAAACATTGAAAAATTATAATTGAGTACTTGAACATCTAATTTTGAATTTTTCTTCTAAAATTGCATCTTCTTTACTAAAAGGACATTCATTAGTCAAAAATACACTGTTGAATTTTTCAATCTTACATATTTGATCTTCCTTAATTAGTATTCGACAATTTCCTGGGTGTTCTGGTACAGTTTTCTCAATAATATTTTTTTTTCTTCGTACATTTTTTTTATTTTCTCTTTTCCTGTTTTTTTGTTTATATAGAGTTCCAAAAATGAATAACAACAAACAAGATAATAATAAAGTTTAAGAAATAAAATAACATGATTAGTAGAGTAATTGGAATTTTATCAAAACATTCTAAATGTTATATTCTCTATAAGAGTTAACCCACCAACACCAACTAAAATTGAGAAGGCCTTTATATTAAGAGAGAATTTGATGTTGTAGTGTAAGGTATATTTCAAAAGTATTTTTGCTTGAATATATTTTTTAGATTATTATTTTTTTGACATCAGCATTTCAAAATTATCAGAAAACATTAAAAAAAACAGTTTAATATTTTTTTCAAGGTAAACACACTTTTAAAATTCACTTAAACGCGGTTTTAAATACAAAAACAAAAGATATCTAAATACACAAGATGTTATTTTATAATTTTTCATTATTTCCAATGTTGTTTTTTTATTTTACTTATCTTTCCTGCAGGTTAATTTCTATTTGTTTTTTCCTATACTGTTTTTTGTTGTTAGTATGATGTTTTTTAAATTAGTTTAAGAATTGTTAAATTTTTAGAATATATCAAGATTTCCTATATATTTTTAAAAGTCACAATCTCTAGTTTCTTTCTTAATTCAAATAATCTCTTATGATAAAACCAGAAAGTATTCACTAAAAGGAAACAAACAAGAAAAAAAGAGTTGGAGAATGTATTTGGTAAGTGTTACTGAGATCGAAATACACAAATTTTAATCCAATAAATCATTATGACATGAGAATGAAGAATTTAAATGTATTTCTAAAATTCTTCATATTTTAGTTAACATCTAAAACACTATTCTATTAAGGGGGTATTTAGAATTATGGTGCAGAGTATTTTTTTAAAATAGTTTTTTTTTAAAAATACATCAAAACAAATGTTTTTTAGTTTTTTATTTATTTTTAATACTAGTGCATCAAAATTACTATAAAACACTTTTAAAAAGCATTTAAAAACAATTTGACCAAATTAACTTCTTAAAATTGCAATTCAATCCACAAACTTCAATTTCTTCCGATTAAAGCCTAAATTGACTTTAAAAATAAATGTTTTTTATATTTAAGCCCTCAATAAATTCAAATAAACCTTGAAAAATTATAATTGAGTACTTAAACATCTAATTTTGAATTTTTCTTGTCAAATTGAATTTCCTTTACTAAAAGGGCCTTCATTAGTAAAAAATACACTGTTGAATTTTTCAATCTTGTATATTTGATCTTTCTTAATTAGTCTTCGATAATTTCTTGGGTGTTATGGTATACTCTTCTCACTAATATTTGTTTTTCTTCCAATATTTTTTTATTTTCTCTTTTCTTATTTTTTATTTATATAGAGTTCCAAAAATGAATAACAACAAACAAGATAATAATGAAGTTTAAGAAATAAAATAACGTGATTAGTAGAGCAATTGGAATTTTATCAAAACATTCTAAATGTCATATTCTCTATAAGAGTTAGCCCACCAACACCAACAAAAATTGAGAAGGCCTTTATATTAAGAGAGAATTTGATGTTGTAGTGTAAGGTATATTTCAAAAGTGTTTTTGCTTGAATATATTTTTTAGATTATTATTTTTTTGACATCAGCACATCAAAACTATTAGAAAACATAAAAAAAAAACAGTTTAATGTTTTTTGAAGGTAAACACACTTTTAAAATTCACTTAAACGCAGTTTCAAATACAAAAACAAAAGATATCTCAATACACAAGATGTTGTTTTTTTTTTTATTTTACTTATCTTTCCGGGTTAATTTCTATTTGTTTTTTCCTATACTGTCTCTATAGTTTTTGTTGCTATGTAAAAGGTTTGTATGATGTTTTTTAAGTTAGTTTAAGAATTGTTAAAGTTTTAGAATATATCAAGATTTCCTATATATTTTTAAAAGTCACAATCTCTAGTTTCTTTCTTAATTCAAATAATCTCTTATGAAAAAACCAAAAAGTATTCACTAAAAGGAAACAAACAAGAAAAAAAAAAGTTGGAGAATGTATTTGGTAAGTGTTACTGAGGTCTGAATACATAGATTTTAATCCAATAAATCATTATGACATGAGAATGAAGAATTTAAATGTATTTCTAAAATTCTCCATATTTTAGTTAACATCTAAAACACTACTCTATTAAGGGAGTATTTAGGATTATGGTGCAAAGTATTTTTTTTAAAAGTTTTTTTAATACATTAAAATAAATGTTTTTAGTTTTTTATTTATTTTTAATACCATCACATCAAAATCACTATAAAACACTAAAAAAATCAATTTAATACATTTTTAAATCAAAAACACTTTTAAAAAGCATCTAAAAACAGAAGTTAAAACACATATTGATGAAAAAAATTGAAAATAATGAACTATTTAATTCTATTTCGAATAGTTTTTATTATTATTATATTAAATGAATGAATTATATTTCCATGTACTAAAGATCAACAAGAATGGGAAATATTTTAAAAGAA
>Ga0325401_1003494_pt1 | contig 14454 bp, 16 predicted proteins | sample PopdelMetagenome_FD_205666 | JGI IMG/M metagenome (GOLD analysis project Ga0325401, IMG submission 205666) | Populus deltoides microbial communities from Bellville, Georgia, United States - Xylem-PdKOR-R2 | ecosystem: Host-associated > Plants > Phyllosphere > Stem > Wood/Secondary xylem | place...
AATGCTATTATTTTCGAGCCTCGGGAGGCTTTTGCACTTATGAAAAGCTTTTCATGATTTGTTTTTTTATATTCATAAAATTGAAAGTAAACCCATTTATTACATAACATAAAAAAACAAAAAAAAAGTATTAATTTTAAAAACAATCACCATTTATTTTATTTTATTTTTGCATTTCAAAAATACTTTTAAAAAAATTTAATTTTTTTTTCTTCGCTTCAAATTAATTTTTTTTGGTATTTTTAGATTATTTTGATACATTGATATCAAAAATAATTTAAAAAAATAAAAAAATATTATTTTAATATATTTCTGAGTGAAAAATATTTTAAAAAGTAACCGTAATTATATTTCTAAATAGGCTCACAAACTAAAATCATATATATATATATATATATATATATATATATATATATATATATATATATATATATTCTCAAAATAAGTGGAAAGTGAATTGTATTCCACAAAATTTAGAACGTAAATTCTCAATGGATAGTCTTCCACATTTAAATCTTTTTGTCTGCACAATCAGCAATCCCTATCTACTAACTTCTTAGATTGATAATCAATATTTTTTTAACAGCATAAAATAATTAGCTAATAAAAGATAATCAATCTTGATAAGCACTAATCTTTCAAGAAAATACCTTTTTTAACACAGAGAGGGAAAAAAAAAAGGCAAAGAGAGAGATGTCTGATTTCTATACTTGTAAAAGAAATCTAAGTGAAAAACGGCTGGTCCCCCTGCCTTAAACCTGAGTAGAAGGGCAGAGAATCCAAGAAGGGCTTTTCTTTCCCCTGGCAAACCTTTACCCACCTGCCACCTTAACAATGGCGACTCACTTCCATTCAATATTATAGCATAGCATATATAGTTTTTACACAGAGAAAGAGAGGGAAAGAGCTACTTGTCTCCTTTCCATGTGAAGAGAGAGAAAAGAGCGAGCCTCACTTGCTTGTAAAGAATACTCTAAATATATTAAACAAATACAATAAAAAGCTATCTTTTTCCCTGGTTAAGGAGAGGGAGAGATGGCGGAGAGAAAGGGAGAGGATGGCCAAACTTGATGAAACAAGATTCACAGTAATCTCTCTATTTCTTTCTCTCTTCTGTGTTCAGTGTATCTTCTTCGTCCTCCAGGCTTTTGTAGTTCTACAGAGAAACATCTACTCAAGAATTCTGTAAGGTTTCTATTTGATTTCTTTCTCTTCTCTTTCTGCTTTGATTTTATTTCTTGTTTTCTGATTTGGGCATTCGATGAATATGTTTTTCTTCTCTGTTGCTTTATTTGACTACACACACAGTGCTTAACTTTATCTGTTAATTAATTGTAACGGTTCTTTCTGATTAAGTACTTAAATCAAGGTATCAGGCATAAAGTTTTTTCCTTTACCGCCAAAAACAGTGTTCATATTCCATATCCTGGGAAAAAGGTGTACTGGGTGGCCCTGAGATCTGGACTTGGTTCATGAAGTATTGATCTGGCTTGCACCCAACCATAAATTATGGTCTCAACTTGTGTAAAAATTGGGATTTTCTAAATGTTAGAAAATCATTTTGCTATGTTTTATACTTGCAATTCCAAAATATTTTAGTGTCGTAGTATGTAGATTTCTGGACTGAATATAGGTTGCTTGCCTCTGATTGAGAGGAGTACAAAGTAGAGATGGTAATGAACTATAATTATCTTATCCTGTTTGGTCGCCAGGAGAAGAATTGAGGGGAAATGCACACATGGGATGCAAGGGATTAATTGGTTTCTCTACTAGAAATCCTGAAAGCTCAAGAGCTGTTGTCTTTACTTTACATGACAATCAAATGATTATGAATTCCTTCACTTATCTTATTTTCCGTCCCTTTCCTTTTGTTCTTCTGTACCTGCTTCTTCAAAAAGTAAATTGAAAGACTCCTAAGTTTGATGCATCTGGTAATTTCAATGATAATGAACTTATGGTCTTAATTCAATGCAGTTCATTTCAGACATGGAAACTCTTTCACCTGATAGTGGAAGCATGGACTCGGATATCTATCGAACCTTGGGACTTGAGGAATTAAGAAAAGGAGTTTTAAGATCTCCTAGGGTTTTAATGCTTCTTTCTTCTCTTCTTGATAGATCTGTTCAAAAAAATGAAATGCTACTGGAGACAACGCAGATCAAAGATGTTGTTACCATATTTCATGGCTTAAGACCACCTACTGTAAGTATCCGGAACTATGTTGATCGAATCTTCAAGTACTCTGCCTGCAGCCCGTCTTGCTTTGTTGTTGCACACATTTATATGGATAGATTTCTCCAGCAAACAGATATTCATTTAACTGCCCTTAATGTTCACCGTCTCCTGATTACAAGTGTAATGATAGCAGCAAAGTTTGTAGATGATGCGTAAGTTCCATTTCCCTAAATTTATTTTTGTTAGATTAGACTCCAACAGGCTGTGTACATCCTGCCACGTTATAGCAAGTACACATGACTTTCGAGTCGGGTACTGTATATACGAAATTTCTGTGGTGTTTAGAATGATGTCGATTATCTGCTAACATTTGTAAGGTAGTCTGATAGCAAACCTGTTAGTCAACAAGGAAAATATTCGTTACATGGGAATGGGGCTCGATTTGCATCTTTTGTTGCTTTGGGTTCTTAAACCTAATGTTCCCTTTGCTTTTGCAGATTCTTTAACAATGCCTACTATGCCAAAGTTGGAGGAGTAAGCACAGAAGAATTGAACAGGTTGGAGATGAAGTTTTTGTTTAGTATAGATTTCAGACTTCAAGTAAATGTCAATACATTTGGAAAACACTGTTATCAGCTGGAAAAAGAATCTGCCGGTGGGCTTCAGATTGAACGCCCAATCCAAGCATGTAGAATTAAAGAAAATTGGTCAAGCAAAGATGATTCAACTGCTTGTTCTTCCACGATTGCAAGATGAAGATGCCAAATCATCTCGATGTATCATTGTAATCTCACTCATGTCTGAATACAGTCAAGTCAGAAATTCTGGATATTGAATTTCGGTGTAGGTGCTTTAATTGATTATTAGAGAGACAGCATTCTTGCGTGCTCGTTTTCAGATTGCCATTACCTCGTGAAAGTTGTCCCATATTCTCAATATTGGGATTTATGATAACATAGTTTTTTCCTCTACAGTTTGTAGGCATTTGCCTGCAAAAGTTCCCCTGTACATATCAAACAACTTTTTTTTCCAGTAAGGAGTTTTGTCCACAAAGCTCGCACAGGAGCTTCGAGGCTGCTGTGCACCCTCAAGCAGCAACTCAGAGCAGCATGTCAGCCAGCCTGTCTCAAAGAAAATGTCGAGCACTGTGTCGTCACATCATTCAAAGTTCACGCTGCAGTCCCTCGACTTCTGAACCAGAAAAGGCAAATAAGCAACGAAGAACAGCTAGAAATACAACAAACAGAAAGATGCATTAGTATTAACTGCCATGTGTCATGTACACTAAAATGGCTCTTTGAGATTGAAATCCCAAAAACTAGAAATTACTACTACATGCTATTGCCAAGTTTAGCTGCTTGGCAAGCCTTTTAATCAGGGTGCAATTTATAAGCACTTGCAATATTTTAATTTTGATTCACAACCTAATGCTGCAAAAGGTTTAAATAGCACGTTGTCTGCAGACAACAATTGTCAAGAATTAGATATAACCAAGTAGATTACAACACAAGGCTGGAGATTTTCCTTTTCTATACAACTCCAGTTTTTTTTTTTTTCTCTGCCAAATATTCTGAGTTGTGCTATTTGATTTCCGCAGAAGAGATTTACAGTAAATCTTTAGTTATCCCTTCACTCAAAGTCGAGATCAATTTCCACAATATCCGAGTGCTGCTCAAGCTACCTTTTGGCACTCTCGAGGCATTAGCCACAGACTGAAGTATTAGCGGACATTCAAAACAAAGCTACCATCATCATCACCTGGGAGGCCTCTCCAGAGCCACCCAACCAAACTTCCCTTTTCGAAAATCAGACAAGATGCGAAAAGCTGCTTGATGGGTGTCCCCATTGAACAAGTGAACTGAAAGCTTCTGGACAAATCTGCATTCAAAAATTTACAGCAACAAAACCGATCAGGAATATTTATGCAATGGAATGCCCGGCTACTTGCCTTGGCAACCAGCAAATAAAAAACTGCACTGTTTATGGGATATGAGTAGAGTTTCATCTGCCTAAATTGCAATTGGTTTGTGGTGTTTCGGGTTATTTGTAAGTACGCAATAAAAAGGTCTGGTAATTTAAGTTTCCTAACTGAGCTTTCTAGGCCCTTCGAGTCTCTTAGCTGCGCACTTAGGTCATATCGCAAATATAGAAAAGGATGGGCTGTGTAAGACATACATTTTACCACAGAAGTCATCAGCATCCATCTTGTAGCGGTTATTAAGAGCTTTTGCACCTGACAGGCAACAAAAGATCGTATTAGAAGCCATCGTTTCTTTTCTTTTCTTTCTTTTTGTAGGCGTTTATAGCAAGCAGGAAGTTGGAACTGTGAACAATGCAATCATACCCACTGTTGGGAGCTTTATCAGAATTTGGACAAGAATTGCAGCAACATCAGTGACATTATAGGATCTCTCTCCAATATCATCACAAATAGCAAGCTTTATAGCAGCTGATTGATCACTGATCCGCATTGGGATTATTCCAGGAGAGTCTAGCAGCTCAAGGTCATTCCCGAATCGAACCCATCTTCCAAGGAGCAAGGAAGAAATACAAAGAGAACATAACATGTCAAGCATATAACTACAGCCATTATTTCTTTTTCATGTCACACCCAAAAGAGCAGGTAAATTATAAGCTTGAAGGTCTCTTTTCTGTTAGATTTATAAAATCTTCAAACCTTGCAATGCTAAATCTGTTGTCATCAAGGATGCTGAGGTTCTAATTTTCCAAACACTATTATGTCTACAAGATTCTCAGTACATTAGAGATCTGTAAATTCCTCAAGGACTGCATCTGATTCAGGACTTATAAGTTTAGACTTTCCCTTGAGTCTGCCGTTTTAGTTTATGTTTGCTTCTATTTCACATTTTCCACAATACTGATGCAAATTAAATGAATATGTAGTCACATACTTAAACTTGTTTATAACTCCAGGTTAAAACTTATGCTTTTGATGGTTCCATTTTAAATACCTTTTATTTATAATTTAACATCCTTCATGATATTTAAGCAAAATAAATAAATGCATACCTTAACTCTCTTGTAACTCCAGGTCTGGGAGCTGCTGGACACATTCGACGCTTCAGTAAACGGTTGATCAAGGAAGACTTCCCAACATTTGGGTACCCGACTATTCCAGCTCGAACCTGTACAATAGTGAAATAAATTTCATCAAAGTTAATGATATTCTTTTGCCAGGCTTCAGAAAATTAGGTTTCATGGATACTAAGAAGATAGCTATGACTGACAACAATGGTAATAAAGGATCAATGTCTCCCAAAAAATATTGTTTTTTACACTGACTACGATCTATTCCTCTAGAGAGCATCCGCAAATACAAAGTTTACCTCTACAATACAACGGGATGAAAACAAATCCTTACTATGACATTTCAACTATATTTGTCAAGATTTGCTTTGGAAATCAAAGAATCAAAAAGAAGGTGGTCAAATGGCATGTTCCTTTTTGGATAGTAGTTTTAATGATATAGTTAAAATGATTTCACGACATCTATAATGGTCATACATTATATGACATGGGCCTAACAGCATTTTTCTAATTCAAGTGAAAAGAACAGCAATGAGACTGACATTTCAAACTAAAGCTGGCAAGGGGTCCAATTCATATAACAAGCACGTGAACTTAGCAGCAAATTTAAGAACAAAAGATTGGTACTGGCTTGACTGAGCTAGGAAACCCACGGGACGAGGAAGGAGTCCTTTTTCTCTGCGTTTGACATTTACACTTGCTGCTAATGACTTTGCAAACCTGCTCAGCTTCATAGTACCCTGTATTTCCCACATAAAAAATTACTCTATGACAAAATGTTAAGACTAAAGAAGCTGAACGAGAATTTCTAGCTTATACATACCATTCCAAGTTGGCCATTGGAAAGGACTACTTTTATTCCCTGTCTTGCAAAATAAGCAGCCCAGGCATTCCGGTCTGCCTTAGATATCATATCTTCTCTATTCAAGACCAAAATCCTTTTCCTATTTCCAAGCCACACGTCCATCTACCCACACACACAAATGAAAAAAAGGAAAGGAAAAGGGAAGAAAGAAAATTCAGAGCCAAGAACTACACAGTCCTAAAGCATCAGCGTACTGGATCGTTGAGAAACATCAAAAGCAAGGAAGGGAATTGAATAAAACTATCTTCAGTGATGATATATATATATATATACATGTATAAAAATATTACTTCATGTATCACAAGGACCAAAATCTCAAAAACCATCTAGCACAATTACTTTCAATTGGACCAAACAAAACAAAAACATGATACTTGAAGAAAAACACGATAAACCCAACAAACAAATGACACAAGCAGACTTAAAACTTGGTTTTGTATTACAGCATTGGCTTGTAAGTGGTTAGCCTAACCTGTGGATGGGTAGTGGACAAGGGAATTCTGGCATCTCGAACTTCAATGACAACATCCATCAACTTGAGTTGCTCTTTAAGTTCTTTTTCCGTTTTCGCTATATGACCTGGATACCACTGCCCCCATTTCCAGCATTCATTTTTCTTTTCTCTTAAAAAAACTAAGCACTTAATTAACACAATACTCCATGGCTAAAATTGAAAAAAAAAACCCTGTACCTGAACAGGACGCAGTGGTTTGGTCCAATGATAAAGATCAGTTTCAAAATCGTACCAGTCGGTCTCTTCTCCTCCTCCTCCACAAACATCATTTCCACTTCCTTGCCAACTTGGAGTACTTTTTCCACCAACAATCTGCTCCAAGTCTTTTAATTAATAAAAAGAAAGGAAAAACTTTAAATAGAAGAGGAAAAGACGGGAAGGTGAGTTAAGAGATTGTTGCCTGGATGGTGGGGGGTGGAGAAGAGAGAGAAGCTGGTGTAACAAGTGATGCTCTAGTTGGAGGTGATAAGTGAAGAAATGGCGGCCTGTTGAACCGGACTGCTGGATTAGGTAACCATAGTCCCAGGACCTCTACACCCATGCCTGCCTCCCTTGTCTTCTGCTACTAATAAAATGAACCTCTGTGTTTGTTTCTTATCTTGTCCTTTCTTTTTTAGTTATCCTCCTCTGCTTTCTTTCCTCGAGACGAGTTATCGTGGATTGGACTGGGCTTTCTTTTTTAACTTGACTGGTCCATAATTTTAATTCCAACAGACAATGGGCCGCGTTAACGAGCATAGTACAATCTTAAGCACAGCAGTGGTGTGTTAGGTTTTGTTTTTAAGAGTTTTATTTATTTAAAAAAATAAAAAATAATAATTTAAAATAAAAAAATAATTTTTTTAAAAAATACTTCGGCATCGCCAAACACATTTGTAAGCTTGATTGAGTGAGTAACAATCCAAAACCCTTTTGATTTCCATTACGGTTGAAAACTAATGTCCATTATGGTTGTCGTAGTGACCAAATTAACCGAAAGGTCCAAGTGTAACAGACGCACTCGAAGGTCAGGGGCCAAGGACTTGTCGTGAGACCGAAGCGGCACGAAACTGGAGATTCAAAAGAAAGAAGGTAGAAGTTACATAAATTGAGAGAAAATATTAAAACTAGAAACCATGAACTACAAGGTATTTTCATCAGTATATTCATTTTTTTCCAATGCTTTCTAAACCATTCACGTTAATATTACATGTTGTGATAACCGCATGATTTATTATAAAATAATTTATTTTCACATTAATAAAAAAAAATTATAACAAAAAAAAATATGAGTTAAAAGTAAAGTAATAATTAGGATTGTTAATTTAATTCTATAAGTATTCCAAATAATACAATTAAATTCAATTATATGATTTAGTAATTTATTTTAAGCATAAAACTGTAATAAATTATTAATTTAATTTTATATATGATTTGATTTCAAACAAAATCATTTGATATTGTAGTAGCTTTACTTTTTATTAAACCATAGCAGAAAAACCTATTTATTTAGTAAAATAGTTTATATTTTTTACACTAGATTCTATATGTAATTGCATTTTAAACTAGAATAATTTATTTTTTACATATAAAAATCTATCTCATAAAAGTTTATAACAAACATGTATTTTTTAAAATCATTTCTTAAAACAACATTTTTTAAAATCATAATTAAATCTATTTCTTAAAACTACCTCTTTTTTTTTTGTTTGTTTTAAAACAATTCTGCACACAAATTTCTTGGTCATTTATTGTTCAGTGATAGAAAATCCACACGAATAAGTTGCCATTCAAAATGTAAACAGTAAGGAGTGAAAACTGAAAAAAAGACCTTTCGAGGCAAATAAATGCTACCGATAAAAGAGACATTACTACGCCTACAGATACAATTGCTATGTGTGGGCACATCATAGACGCCTGCTTTAATACCAAATTAGGCTGACAGAAGATCTACGTGTGACCCAAACCACCCCGATTATTTCATGATGAATGAATGATCAAAGGAAACGTAATAGAACGAAAAGGAGGGATTTGCGAGAACATGGGACTTCACTGACTGCTTATGCAATGAAGACAATAGCCAACTTTCCCCACATTAGCTCGACAATTTGAAGATTTATGTACACTCGTTGCCTTCCATCTTAATGGTTAGTTGAGATATCAAAACCCAAGCTGAATCAATCTACAGTTGGTCCCCTCAGGATAGATTGGTAGGCTTGCTTAGTGCTTTCTCAAAGTAATTGCGTATCTCAGGCATAATGCGTTGGATCAAACTAGATGACCTGCATGTTTCACAATCGAACCTGCCCATTAACCTTTCGAAAAAGATGGCCTTATTTGTAGGAAAAGAAGAAACTTAGAAACTTATTTATAACTTAACCGGGATATGTTTGAAATATATGTTGAAAAGATACTCAAGACACCACTTCAGATGTCAAAATACGCATTTTAAAGAGGTGTGAATTCCAAATCAGAGCCTTTTGTTCTTAAGAATGCTTTTCACAATTGCTATCCATTGCTTGCCCGATCCAATTAAAACAAACCCAAGACCTCAGTCTGCTTAACACCATGCAAATTCCCAAATACTAGAAACTCATAACAAATCTTGGGGAAGGATATGCATTGAGAAGATAACATACCATGGCTTGGTACATAACTTGTCGAATTGTTCCAGTATGAACAGAATGCATGCTTCCCTTAATGACATAGCATTGAAGCCCTCGGACAACTCGTACATGAGAGAGACGTTTTCCACAGAAATATCCTATTGTGAGACAATAAGAATTCGTCAGAGAACCTCTCAAGCCATCATGTGCTAATAGTGTTTACTCATAGCAACCATTGACATAGTAAATCAGTTAACCTGTGCAATGGTACATTCACAGAGACGCTTGAGGCCATCCAAAAGATATTGGTCAGCAGCTCTAAGCAGATCCTGAGCAATATTTACATTGACTTCCACTGATCCTGTATATATGAACCTAGAAGTGCACGAGGAAGCTATCAGAATTCTAAAGCACATTTGCTTTAATATCGAAGAAAGAAAGCTTAGAATTCACACCTCATCATCAATTCAAAAACATCCCATCTAATATTTGGGATCTCCACATCTTTAGCATTCCTTTCCTGTGATTAAATCAAACATCCGTTTACCATCTTCTACTACAAAATTCTTTTCAACTGGAATATATTAACTGAATACAAAAGTGCAAAATATTGCACGGATCAGTTTAATCAGTCTAATGATAGTCCTTAACAACCTGAGCAGCTCATCAATAACAAAGAAACACTTCTGTGAAGAAATCTGATGAATTACGAACTCTCAGAGATAATACATGACAGTTGGGTAAAGGTGAATAGAGCATGCGTCAGTGGAGAAGGCAAAATGACAGAGGGGAGCAAAGCTATTTGTAACTAAAAGCCAAAAGAAAGTTCTTAAATAAGTCAATTCTCACTCTATAACCCCCGTCAAACATCGCACGGAAAGCATCCGAAGAAGCAAGCAGACAAATTCGGTGAGCATAGAACCGTTTGCCTGATAACAGCAAAATTACACTCAATATTAATGTTAGCAAAAATCCATAAACATACAAACCATAATTTATCATGACATAAAAAGACATTTTATCAAACATAAACTTGCTGCACAAGAGAAAATTTTGGTACCTTCAACTAAGAATGTAACATCAGACAATGTAGGATTGTTAACGTATTGCTCACCCAAATACACCTAAGGAAAAATAATAAGTAAGAACATTATTTTGCTGCTGTTGTTTATAACCTCAAAATATGGGCTTAACAATGTACTCAAAGAACAGGCTAATAACTGTCAAACTGAATTATAAAAATTTAACAATTGCTCACGAAGAGATTAAAAAATGTTTTTGAAATAATGGGATTAAAATAAAAACAGAAAGTGGCATGGACCAAAGCTCAGTGAAATGGAATTCCAAGTCAGAACCAACAATCTATAAAATGATGAATAATTAGAGGTCGACCACACAATCTGTTGCTGGAGATGTACATCCTGCTGGTCAAACCTTACAAACATGGTAGAGGAGTCCATACATGTGGAAAGAAATCAACATGAAAAGGAGTTTCACCAGTGGGGTAGGAGATAGAGGAGCTGAATCCACAGGAGAGACTGATGTGGCTTTGGTAGCCAGCTTGTACAAGGCCACTGAGCCCTCACGTTGCTGCTTCAAGCTTCCAGACTCGAGAAGCCCCAACAGCAAATCTAACCCTGTAGGACGCATTTAGAAACAAACCATGAGAAACTTGTCCCGTATAAATATAACCATTACATATAGAAAGACCATACAATTTGGCAGATCGAAAAGCTGTACCATTTTTATGAAGAAAAATTACTTTTCGGTCATTAGGAGTACAAAGATGAGCAAGACCCAAAGCAATTCGTCTTTGAACATTCCTTTCTGAAACCCGCATCAAATATAAGAGATGGTTCAATACCTGTTCATAAAACCACAATCAGTGCACTGCTGATAACAAATTGTACTCGGAACTTCTTTCTAAGTTAACATATCGGGCAAGAAAGACAATTTTAAGAACTAACATAGGAAAACAGTGATGAAAAATATCATTTACATATATGAGAACTTACTCGTCCATGAATCTTCTCCTCTAGCCTTTTCATTGTTTTCGCAACACAGTCCTTTGTTTGCTGCAAAGTATCAGATTATAACAATAAGAGCTGGAAAAGAGTACTGCAATAAACTGAATAAGATTGGGAAGAAAGTAATAATCTACCAGCTCCATCAGTGTGAGAGGTTATTCAATTTTTTAGCACAAAAAAGAGTAGCCAAGGAAGATCAGATATAACACCATGAAACATACTTGTACAATGAATTCTCCATCTTGGAGTTTCTGGAAACCCCCGACCTTGATAAGATCTGCAACGTTATCCTACGGAAGAATCCAAATAAGTTTCAGTAGATTCCAGTGTTGGATAAGGACGTAGGGACTAGCAGTACCAGACTATTCTTTAAGCAATGAAGACACAAACTTAATCATACCTCATTATCAACAAGACCATATAGGGTAAATGCAGCATTATGTTGGAGTGGTCCACTTTTCGAATCAAGGAGCCTAAGTAATGGGACGATACCACCATTATGGGCAATGCCTGCTTGGTTGTGCGTTTCCTGATATTGAGAGGAAATAAGGTAGCTGAGAATATGTTTTTAGAAAGCCCAGAAAGTAAATAACCCTTGCAAATCATACTGCATTGTTTATGATATTCAATCATACACAAGCAGTTACCATTCCATGGAGACAAAAGTTTGTCTTCCAGTTGATTAGGGTGTCATTATTTTTACTTCTAGACTTCCTTTTCTTTACCTAGGGACTACAGAGGTGCATTGAGGATCAAATTCTAAACCAAAATTTCCTGTTTGTGTATTATGGTTTGCACAAAGCCTGTTTCAGGATAGAAGCAAGCAGTCAAAAACAGGAAGAGGATGTGTCAAAAAGAGTGAAGAAGTCCATTTCTTGATAAAATAAAACAGAAATGTCGGCCAAAATAATGAGTCCCTTAGCTGATTTGATGCTTAGAGCTGCTTTTTGTGCAGTCTATACTACAAGCACACATGCACACGCAGCATGCTCAACAGACAACAAGAGGTATATGTATGCATGTTTTAAATAAAGCATGACTCCACGGACAGGATCAAACAATAACCTGTGCCAACCTCCCAAGTGCAAAGGCTGACATTTCTTTGAGCTGCACATCTGAGGACTCAAGCATATCAATCAATGGCTTCACAGCTCCTCTCTGAACAATGTGCACCTGCATGAACCTTGTTCTAGTTAACTTTTAAAAAGAAATGAGTATCAAACACATAGATGCACACGTAAGGTCAAATCCTTTAGGCCTTGAAACAAGAATGGTATTCAGTCTACCTTGCAATCTGAATCAGCAGCTGCAAATTGACCCAATAACAAAGCTGCTTCTCTTTGGCTTTCTGAACAGGAAGAACTGCACAATATATAAATTAAGAGGGATATCCGGAGGACCTTCCAGCAGACAATTATATTATGAAAAGAGTGACTGAGCAAGAACAGGCAACAATGTCCAGGTCAGCAATACCTTAGCAATCCAATTACAGGTTGTAAAGCACCAGCAAGAAGAACTGCTTTCTTTATGTGTGGGGAAGAGTGAACTAGGTTTCCGATCACACCAACCTGACAACGAGCCCTTGCACGGTCAGTTAGCACATAAAACTATACAATCAGAATGCAAATCCAGCTAAAAAGTTGAGTTGAGAATTAACCGCTTCATAATGTATAGCAGTATCCTCTGATCGAAGCATTATTACAAGAGTGGGTAAGGCATTACATTCTACAATCTGCAAATTTGCTCTTCAAGTCAACAATAGAACCCATAACACGAAATAATACTAGTGGATGAAGAAAAAAAGAATCCCCTCTACCAGATTTTTGTTCTCGTCATTTTTAAACGCAAGGGTCCGCAAGGCACCTGCAGCTGCTCTCTGTACCTTATTATCAGCATGCTCAAGCAATTCAACAAGAAAGGGAATGGCACCTTCAATCCTGAATACATAACCAAAGATGCCATAAAATATGTATAATAACAATTGAAACCATACCCAGGAAAAAAAGAGAGCTATCCATATAAGCAAACCTGACACGTGTTTTAATGCCACTATTCTCATGGGCAAGGTTAGTGATTGCATCAGCTGCTCTCTTAACAACACCATTGACTGCTCGAGAGTTATCAGCACTCTTATGTCTCTTCAACAATTCCACGAGGTGGGTCAGAGCTCCAGCATCTACTATTAGTTGTTGATGCTCCGACTGATGAACGGCAGATAAAGGAATCATAAAATCAGGAACAAATTAAGGAAAGGGTAACATTTCATGTAGTAAACAGAAAGTCTGTATCTGTAATCATGTTCAAGCAGAATAAAGTTAATGATATACATTGTAAAAGAAAATATGATTTGCTAATTACAATAAATTTTATTATTATATTCTATTCATTGCAAATTTATTTGTTTTATTCACCATTGTGTGTTCCGCTAGCTGATTGCCTGATTAATGCGTAAGAAATAAACAGCAAGCTCAAGAAACCTTTGAAATCATGCGGCACTAAACAATGAGAATAAGAAAAGATCTAGCGGTAAAACAATCAAATTAACTTTACTTTTACTGCAAGAAGTCCAAGAGCGTAAGCACTTCCTTTCTCCACTTCATGTTCATACAGTTTTGGGCCATTTTCTCCTCTCAAAGGCGGTGGTGTTTGAAGGTGCACCACCAACGCAGGTACCGCACCACAATCCACTATCGTATCCACTACTTCCTCTACGAAAAAAGCACCCAATAGTTTCATATTAAATATGGAAAAAGAAAATGATAATGATAATAATAAGAATAATTCACTATATTGAACAATTGTTTTATAAAAAAATCCAAAAAAATAAACAAGGTACCGTTCTTGGCAATTTGAGAGAGGGCGCTAGTGGCGCGCTTGGCGGCGGCGCGATCGGCTTCAAGAGAAGAGAAGGTGGAATTGAGGATATCAACTAGCGATTGAATACTGGACGTAAGTTTTTGGTGAGTCTCAAAGCCGTCGGTGGCGGGAATCTTGTGGCGGCTTTGATTTTCGTGCTCGAAATCCTGCTCTAATTTTCGCTTCGAGCTTTTCCTTGTCGGGCGATCCATGGAGAGAAATGGATGGTGGTTTGGGGATGAAAAGAAAGGCGTGTTTGCTAGGGTTCTATGATTCTTTGTTGAGACGAAGAAAGGAATGGGGAAATGGGGATGGATTAAATAAAATAAATATAATTCTGTTTATTTATTCGGTGAGGTGTAATGAAGACAGGACCCGCGAAAT
>Ga0325401_1003495_pt1 | contig 14454 bp, 9 predicted proteins | sample PopdelMetagenome_FD_205666 | JGI IMG/M metagenome (GOLD analysis project Ga0325401, IMG submission 205666) | Populus deltoides microbial communities from Bellville, Georgia, United States - Xylem-PdKOR-R2 | ecosystem: Host-associated > Plants > Phyllosphere > Stem > Wood/Secondary xylem | place...
GAATGCCCGTTTCATCTCCTTGCCACAATGTCTGTCATAAAAAGGCATTGATGGAAAGTCAAATATGTGCTGCCGCTCATAGCGACCCTCCAACGGTTTGTTAGGGTTAACAGTGCACCATAAACTACAGGATGAGTTCACATACAATACTGGTCCCCTTCAAAACTGTCTGAAAGAGACCTATGTCGCTAGCTTTCTAGCTAGCTTGTTAGGGCAAAAAAAAAAAAACATCTTTCGAGGATGATTAGGCAAAACCTACAGGGGACAATGAAAGTGTTTGAGACATGGAAACTGGAAAGACGACCTCACAGATGCAGTTTTCCAACGAAGTTAAAATTGAACCACAAATATTGTGTAATTAAAATGGCTTTCTAACTGGATTATGGATGAACTTATCTTCCTTTATAGCATAGATTTGCTTGCAACTTGTTAATTAGTGGTATAAATTAACCCAGCCTTGCCATTGTGCAAGAATCCCCCACTTCCCATGCATCTTTGAAAGCCATCAGTCTGACCTCCAAATTCAAGCAGTAATTTTGTTGAGGCGGCTTTGGAACCATGTCCTGGTTTGGGTGATTGGGATTTTTTTTTTGAAAAAAATAGAATTTTTTTATCCCAAAACCTGTTTGAACGAGTACATATATAATATTATCTCTGATCCTAAACGAGCAGTTTTTTAATTTTTTTTTAATCTCTAAGGGAAACGCAACAGTATTCTACCAAACTTTCATGGAATTCCTTGGGTGGATCGGATGGCCGAATTGTTAGATAGAATATACGAATTTTTATTCTCATGTATGTATAGGAATTAGGAAGTTGATCATGAGTTAATTATTATTCTTATAGGAATTTTCATTCATGGATATACCTGAGTTAATTATTATTTTTAATCCAAACATGCTTGAGATAATAATTATTAATTTCATTATTTGCCTTGCTTTAATTAGTAAGTTATGATATGAATTAGAAGGAAACTAGCATACGAGGATCATATCACTTGCTTCATAGAAATCCATGTCTACTTTCCGAGATTTTTTAGGTTGATAAATATAGGTTTTGTACTTGACGTTTTGACGTATAACACTTGATTAGCTCTCATTGCCAATAATGACTTGCCATGGGGAAAAAAACCATTAATTCCATTTTAGTCAATGAGGAATTTTCACAATCCCATCATACTGCCTTCGACAAATCACACTTCTTCTTCTTCTTCTTCTTCTCGACCCCTAAATTTCTTCCTAGGCTTCCTTCGGCCATAATCAACACTAGAAAAAATCAAAAGGGTTTCGCCAGACGCAGTACTACCTAGATGCTCCCTAGTTAAAAGAGACCCTAGAATACACGTGTACACAGCTTGATCTTAGCCAGAGAGAGAGAGACGTGTAAAGCCTCATCTCCCCAAGACTTCGATTATTATAATATATATTAAACAAATGGAACACCAACTTATTAGTTGGTGCTCATTGTTTTCGATCTTAAACTATAGAAAAGACTTGGTTTTTCCTTCTTCCAAAAACCCACCAACGTTGACGAGGTACCCGGATTTCGTTGACGATCAGTCAGCGATATGTTGTTGTTTTCCGTGCCTTTCAATTTCAATAAAGAAAGAAAAAATGATCCAAGTAGGAGTATACGATAAGAGCGTTAAGACAGAAAATAAAACAACAAAAGAAAATAAAAACAACAAGAAAAACAAGGAGAACATGCATGACTTGGAGTTTGTTCATTGTTCAGTCTTTTTCTGACATGTTTCATGCACTGGGCCACCACCAGTAATCACGAGCTGCCCTACCCTTCACCACCATTTCTACCGAGCCCAACTCTGCTGTTTTAGCCTGGATTTTAAAACAGGCCTTGTGCAATTCACGTAGCGTGCAAGATCATCAAGGATTGACAGTGAAATGGTTCAAGCTCATGGCTGAACTTATTGAAGCAAGCTTCGCTAGGTCTTGTGGTAAAAATGGACGACTGGATTCACTACTCATACCCAGAAAATCTCTTGTTAAACCACTCTCGATAGAATTTGAACCTCTTTGATGCTTCAACTGAGTCTGGTCATTTTGTAGTTTTCCACTTGTTTGCATCATAAGTTGATCAAGGTTGCTTGATGTACCCATCATTGCATCACTCATTGCTACAGTACTATTTGTTGTTGTTAGGCTCTCGGCTGCAGTTTGCTTAACATTTTGAAAGACTTGGTGTAGCTCGTTTGGATTCTGGTTGTGAGAGATGGGGTTTGTTGTAGGAGAAGAAGAAGAACAGCTCATTAGTCCATAATTGTTGCCAAAGAAAGATTGGTTGCTTCTTGTAGAACCCATTTGAGCTGCCTTTTGTAGAAGTGCAGTGGCAGACATATTGGGCACTGCAGCTGGCTTTGATTGCTTGTTCTGAATACTATCAGAATACAAAGAAGCTGATGTATTCACCATATTGGCTTTACTACTACCTTCTTCCTTTAGCCCATGAGGGAGTCCAGATAAGGTTAAATTCCCAAAATTGGCGGTGGACGATGAACCATAGAGATTGGCTGATCCCATTTGCACCATTTCAGGCAAACCACTAGAACTCGATGGCACGTAAAGATTTAAATTGGGACTAATATGTGAATTGGCTTGATTTAGCCACAGAGAAAGTCCAGGCTTTTGTTGATCAGCACCAAGAGAATTTCCTGGAGTCATGCCACTGAAATCAGGTCCAAAACTTGAATTGAATTGTGGAATGCCTGCGATATCTGGAACTCCCGGCCGGTCAGGAAATCCATGAGGCAAATCTACTGTATCATTTCTGAAATTTAGATTGGCTGCAGCTGGAACGGAAGTGATTCTTGCACTTTCTTCAGCTAAGGCATCGCAAAAGGCTCTGTGTGTGATAAAGCTATCTTTCCTGTTTTGGTATATATTAGAAACCCCAATTCAAAATTTGATCTATCAGCACTTATTATGATTACCTAGCAAGTATAATCATAAATGAAGTATCATTTAATTCAAAAGAAAAATCAAAGGGATAACATTTATTTCATCTGCTACGTAATCAATGACAGAAAATCAAGAACCAAGTGTGTGTAGTAACAGTGTTAGTACCTGGAAAATAAAGTCCCACAGTCACATTTATACTCTCTAGTCCCGCAAGTCTTGGAGTGAGCTTTCCAGTCTGATTGAACTGCATACTTCTTTGAACATTTCTCACACTTCCACTTCTTCTCCCCATGTTTTCTGCTAAAGTGCTTCTTTATGCCAGTTAAGTCTCCGAGAGCTCTAGATGGATCGTGGTGAACGCAGGTCTTTTCTGGGCAAATATAGACCTTCTTTCGTACCTCTTTGTTGGTTCTTTGCTTTAGCTTCCATGGAAGATTGTGACCTCTTCGATGAAGTTGCAAGTTTTGGTCTCTTTGAAATCCTTTGTTGCATATTTCACATATAAACCGGTTTGTAGCCATGAGAGACTTCGGAGATAAAGCAATAACCTCAGCATCTGGATCTGTGAAGACGACATAGAAACAGTTTATTTGACTACTATTCAATTAAAGTAAGTTTTGTACATACGCGATAACTAACTAAGAGATGAGGTACCAAGAAAAATAAGAAATTAAGCATGCTACTTACCTGGTGTTCCTGGTAAATTTCTTTTCCTCTTGGCCGCTTGATTAGGATTAGTTTTAGGGTTAGCGTTAGGGTTTCCATTATTCTGGTCTTGAGCAAACCCTGCTATTGAAGATGGTAGTGAGAAAGCATCACCAGACATCATTTCTACTTAAATTGAACCAAACACAACAACACAACAACGCAACCAAGCTTTCGAAAAAGGATAAAAACAGTAAGAAAACAAAAGAAAGCAAGAGTTTCTCCCAACACAAACAGCTAAGTGTTTAGTTTATTCAAATACTGACTTCACTCTTTAGCTAATTCTGCCAAAAGACAAGAAAAACACAACTGAAGCTTGAATCTAAACACCCCCTCCTAAAAAGAAATATAGTCCAAATTAACTTCGGACTCTTGTTACAGAGATCTGGTTTGCCTTTGTTTGATTTCAAAAGAAAAGACCAAAAACCATTGAGTAAAGAGAATATCTCTCTCTCTTATTATCTTGGCCTTACTCGTCCCCCCCTTTTTTTTTATCTTGCTGAAAGTCGGTCAGCCATATATTTTTCAATAATGGGCCACACCTCTCTCCCTCACACACACAGAGGACACATCGGTACCTCACGCACGATGGTAAATGGTAAAAAAAGAGAGGTGTATCTATATATACACACGAGAGAAAGAGAGAGAGTATATGAGCTACTTTGTATAATAAGAATGTGTAGGATTGCGTCTCTCTTTGTAGCCTTTAGAGCTCAAACTCTAATTATCAGCAGGAAAAGAAAAGGTAACTGCTAGAGTAAAAGAATGATTGGGGATAAAATAGTAGAAAGAAGGAAGAGTAGCATTAACTAAGTAAAAGCAAGGTGATGCATGGGTGCATGAAAAGTAAAATAAAAAGGTAATTGATGGGATTGTTTGTTTTACTTAAGGATGATATGATATTGATGATCTGATGAAAGGGAAAGATTGAAAAGTTGTTTGCCTTTACAGTCCATGAACAAGTATTGAAATGATTATACTATAATTAAAGTTTAAGACCCCAATTTAGCATACAGTGGCTAGATAGCAGAGAGTCAGAGATAGTGCAGTATATGTTTGGTGAAAGAGAAAGAGAGAAGGTTAGTTACGTTTCCCTAGGCATTGCCATTGACAGGACCGTCCGTGATACACTGTCTCACTGCAGGAGTGTGACTGTGGGGGCCGAAGCTCCTGTGATTCTGATATCGTCGTCGTCATCATCGTCATCTTCTTCTTCTGCAATTAATCATCCCAAGAAGTTTGAGTGCATGTGGGTACAATATAAATGCTTACTTCACTGTTTTAACTGAGGTTGATGCTGATACCATTCCACCAGCCTGTTAATTAATTAATTTGTTACTTTATACATCGAGATTGCTGGATATGTTGAATGTTCTCTAGCACCTCGGTAAATTTATTTGTTTGTAAAATGATTTGATATGTAATTAAGGCGGTTTAATTTGATAAATCGGAGGAGTACTGTATGTAGTCGAGGAATCAAAAATTATTTTGCCCATTATTTGTTGCATTTTATTGAAATGCTAGAACGTCCAGTGCTTCCCATTTTAGTGGTCAAAAGAAGCAACTTACTTTTTAAGATGATAATACATTTGCCCAAGATTGAAAAGCTTTTCTCCATCCTATTATAAATAAAGCTGCATTTTCCCTTCTTTCTAAAAACAAAAAAAGACAAAAATTTTAATCTTTATTAAATGAGAATTTATTTGTTTTCATGCGTAAAAGATATCCCTTAAGTACATATTTAAACGTCTATCTCCATTTTTCTAACGAAAAAGATGCCATTTCCTCTCTTCTTACTTTTTAGGATTTGTTTGGTTGGATATAATGAGTCGATTATATTCTTATATCTAGTTGTGTAACTTTTAAAAATTTAATATAATGGACCATTACAATATTACAGAATATGCTTGTAATGTAATGAGTTGCCACACTATATATATATATATATATATATATATATATATATATATATATATATATATATATATATAAGGTGTGCAATGCATCATTACATGAGTATCGCTACCAGAAAATTGACAAATAATAACGAAAACTCTGATGTATAATATTTTGTGACTACTTTCCGACAGAAATAGTGACAAAGAAATTCTATTGAAAATTTCTGAGGTAAATAACAACAAAATACGTTATGTAGATAATTTATGATAAAATTACAGATGGAATAAATAAATAATTCATCGACAATTCCATCAGAATGTTGACAAGTCATTATTTATCAATGGAATTGCTGAAAAAATAATTCTATTGGCAAATGTAAATAAGTTATAACTGACAGTTACATCTCTTCTAGGTAGTCTAGGTTTTTCCTTGTATGTTGGTCTAATTGCTTCTTTGTATCTTATATCTTGTATTCCCCTATTATTGTTTTGTTCTTGTTTAGTTGGCGTTTGCTTCATTGCAAGAGGTCTTGTGTTTGTGGTTCTTTTTCGGCCAAGTGCCTTTATAATTCTAGGGTGCAGTTTTTAGATGGTCTTTTTTCTTTTGATAGAGGTGCTATTGTTCCTATTTTGCTTGAAGATATCTCTCATGTTGCTGGTTTTTCCTTGTTAGCTCGCTGCTTCCTTGGGTGTAGTCCCTCTTTTGCGGCTTTTCTATTTCTCTTTTGGTTTTTGATGTCTCTAATGCTCTTGCAGTTCTTGCAGCTCTGGGCTTTAGGCTTCAGGTTGCTTCTTTTTTTCATCTACTCTTGTTAAGCTTTTGGATCTTGTTTTTACTTTTCCTAGTTCTTTCGCTATGGCTATAACCTATGTAGTTAAAGCCTTTGTTTTGGTCCCAATTCATTTATAAACTCTTGATTTTTTTAAAAAAAATCTCCCTTTTCTTTTTTTTTTCTACCTCCTACAAGAAAAATACTAGCAACCCCCTATTTTCTCATAAATTAAGCAAACTCACCTATTTTTTTTAATAATTCATTTAAGTTTTAGGTTGATTTATTGAATTTTTTTAGTAGTATTTGTACTTTGCTTATATATTTAAGTGTTTTATAGCTTTTTTCTAGATTATTTTTTTGTATTAATGTATAATTTGTATGTTAAGGTTTGTTTAGGATTTAAAGGAAATTGAATTTTGTTGTCATTTGATGAAATTGAGTTTGATTTTGTAACTTATATAAGTTATAATTAAAGAAATAATGAGTTATTTTAATGGATAACAATCACATTTTGTCAATTTGATTATTAAGTTGAAGATTCAGGGGAAATTGATTTTTTATGGAATTGATAAAATCAATATTATTCTTTTTATGTTTCATAAGTAATGAATGATCACTTTTGGATGTATCGAGATTTATCCGAAAGGTTCTATAGACAAGATTATCTTCAAGAGGTTGAGAGTTTTACTAATTTTGTACTTTTTAAACTGAAGAATATTAGTGCAGGCAAAATTAATATCCATGCATGAAGAGTAAAAATAAAAAGTTTAACCATAAAGATGTTATTATCATGCATCTACTTAAAAAAAATGTTCATCAAGAAATACTTATATAGGTTTGCACAAGAAAATCCCTATGTTCCTCATGAAACTATGTTAGAAAAGATGGTTGGCTCAACTTCTAATTTTCACAACTAATAGGTTTGTGGATAATAATATTAATCATTATTGGAGTATGGTGATGAATGTAATGGAAATGGATTATGATTATTCAAGTGAAGGTTCATATAACATCGTTTTAAATGAAGAACCAAATGTAGATGCATCTAGATTTTTTAAACTTTTAAAAGATTTTGATAGGATGGTTGTATAACTCAAAATAAATTATTAACCATTGCACAAGTGTTTAATATCAAGTTAGATTATAGGTTGAGAGAAGTCAATTGTAATAACACCATTGATTGGGCTAAAAACATGTTACTTTAAAGGAAGGAATAAGTTGAAAAAGAACTTCTATATTGAAAAATCCATGATGAAACCTCTTGGCTTAAGGTATCAAAAAATTGATACGTGTCTAAGATTTTTCATGTTGTAATACCAATGAATGTACAAAACCTGTCAGCGTGCTCATTATAAACTCAATAGAGGTAGAGGAATGACATTTGTCACATAAAAAACCGAAATACTTCTCAATCACTCCTAGATTATAATAGTTATTTATGTCTTCAAAGTTTGCTAAAAACATAGCATGGCATCATTCAAATAATATAGTGGATGGAGTCATGATGCTCTATTTTGATAGTGAAGCTTGAAATTTAATAATGTGTATCCTTAATTTTCAATGGAACTACGAAATGTACATCTTGGCTTGTGTACATATAGATTAATCAATTTGGATCCTTTATTGCATCTTATTCATATTGGTCAATCATACTAACAATTTATAACTTGCCTTTTAGGGATGTGTATAAAGTTAAAATTCATGTTATTGTCTATGGTATATCAGTTCCTTACATTTCATGTAAGAATATAGATGCTTGTCTTTTATCGTTGATTGATGATTTGAATTAGTTATGGTTAGTTGAGGCTTTGACATATGATGCCTCAAGAAAATAAAAATTTAAAATGAAAACAACATTGATATGGAATATAAGTCATTTTCCCGTGTATGTGATGATTTCAGATTGGAGCATATATGAAAAGTTTATTTGTCTATACTATAAAAATAATAAGGCCTTTACCTTAATAAATGATGATAAAGCTTCATTTTTTTGGTTGCTATCGGAGGTTCTTACCAAGTCATTATCGATATAGAAACAATAAAAATGAGTTCTTAGAATGTAAATTTGAAAGGGATGTTAGACCATTAATACTGTTGGGTGAAGAATTATATGACATGGTTTTGCATTATAAAGACATTGTATTTGATTTCCATTCTGGTAAATAAAAGTTTTCTAGTTTTGGTGTAACTTATAATTGGGTAAAGCGAAGTATATTTTATGATCTTTCTTATTGGAAGATTTATGCCATCCACAAAAATTTAGATATCATATATATCAAGAAGAATATGTTTGATAATATTTTTAACACGGTTATGGACGTGAAATGAAAAATAAAATACAATATAAAAGCAATAATAGATCTAGCTTTATATTATAATTGTCGAAATAAAGAGTTGCTTAATGATGACTTATGTGTTGTAAGGCTCAAAGCCACATTTTCCTTTGACAATGATGCATAGTTTCTTATCTACGAATGGATTAAGAGACTGTAATTTTCTAATGGATATGCTTCAAACATAGTTAAATTGGTAAGTTTAGGAAAATGTATAATTTATAAAATGAAGAGTCATGATTGTCACGTGTCTATATAAACACTCATTCCAATTATTGATAAGGTTTTATTACCAAAAAAGGTATGGGATATACTAATAGAGATTAGTCACCTTTTTATAGATATTTATTTGAGCAAGTTACATACCTACCACATAGAGCAATTTGAAACAAATATTATTGATACAATCTGCAAATTTAAAATAAGCTTTTTTTTTTCCCCTTCTTTAACTCAATAAAGCATTTGCCTATACATTTATCGTATAAGGCAAAATTTAGACGACCTATATAGTCCAAATGGATGTATCAATTTAAAAGGTTAGGGATTGTATGTATTATAAGTAATTGTCCATTGTCTTTTTGTAAATATTTTGTTATCTCTAATTACTTACATGTAAATACTTATTCAACCTTAAAAAAAAAACAAAATGCTTGTGCTAAGTCTTCAACATGTAAGACTTATATTGTTAAAAAGATTTTAACATTTACCTCATTTTATTTTGAGTCTTATTTGAAAATAAGAACCAACTGTATTTTATAACATGATAGTGGTGGTGAACTACCTTCAAGAAAAAATTTGTCAATATTTTACCATCCTAAACAACCATTATCAAATAAAGCAGTAAATAGAAGAAATTTAATAGACATTGAATTCAAACAAGTACATAATTATATGTTATTCAATTGTAATAAATTGAAACCTTTTATTTGATAAGTCAAATTTTACAATTATATAGTTTTAAATCATTTTTGCTTATAACTCATATAGATTCAATCCTATTACTTTCTTATAGGTAACATCATCAATTATTGTTATCCCAAAATTCAAATGCTATTGAAGCTTAAAATTTTCAATTACAAGATGAAAAATTTGTAAATATTTAAGTATTTAATAATTTATAAATCCTAATAATAGATTTAATTGTATTTTTCTTGGATTGTTAATGCTTGTTAATTAACTTTAACCATGTTTTTAACATGAGAGGCAACACTAATAAATTGAGATTCCTATCGTTGGGTCTTGAAAAAAAAGTTCAGTGTTATAATGAGTTTTTCATTAATGAATATGTATTTCATACTGAAAAGTATGGTAGTGATAAAAAGATATACAATAGTGAGGTTTGTGTAAATGTTCAACTTCCAATGAATTGAAAGTTAATTATTATGGCAAGTTACTAAAGGTTATTGAATTGCGATATCACAGTGAGCAATATATATTGGTTTTATTCAAATATTATTGGTATGATATCAATAGATAAATTATAGTAGATCCTCACTATGGTATGATCAAAATAAATAAAAAAGGTCGACTTTACAATATCAATGATGTTTTTGTTTTTATCAAACAATGTCAATAAGTGTATTATACATACATTCTTTCCTTTAAAAAAGATCACAATAAAGTTGATTGGTTATCTGTTGTGAAAACCAAACCGATAAGTCATGTCTAAGTTGAAGTTGTTGAACATGGTAACAATGAAGTAAATGAGGGGAGAAAATGTATTTCAAATGGATGAGCTAATTGATTCATATCGAGTTGCTTCATCTACTGAGTTAAATAATCCAAATTTTCATGTCACTGAAAATATTTATGTTGATGTTAATGAGTTAAATATAATGTTGAGTACCAGTGGACATAGAAAAGAAGGTGAAGATTATGAGATCGACCAGCTTGAATTCAACGAAGATGATGATGAAAATTACAAGAAGGATTATGATTAAAAAGTGTTGCATTGATTTAAATGTAAAACAATCATTGTATAACAAAATTAACATTGTATAACACATTTGTTGTAACTTTCTAATGCATTATATGTTTTACATTTTTAAAGTGTATTTTTTTTATTGTAGTTGTGGTTTAATATTGGCAAATATTGGCTTAAAAATGATTGTTGTTGTTGCTGTGGTGTATTTAAGTTGGCTAGATACTTCTAACAAGCTAAAAGAAATAGTGAAATGCCGATGACATTGACAATGGACGTGCAATTTGATTGGAGAATTACATCAGGTTTAGTGTAATGGTGATGAAATTGCCGACAAACATGCAATTTCATCAAAACAATTATAGTAAGTTTTATGAAATGGTGATGAAATTGTTGATGAACATGCAATTTCATTAGGAAATTACAGTTGCTTAGAGAAACGGTGATGGAATTGTTGATGGAATTAAAAATATTCAAAAAATAATTGAATTTTTGTTGGTAATTTTATCAGTATTTGTTGACATGTCAATATGCTGATGGAATTTTCATTAGCAAATCCAGGTATTAACCTAACAATTCCCCTTTTTCTCCCTATTTCATCTCAGCTACTCAAAATAAACAAAATGTCATTGCCCTTCTCTCTCCCTGCCACCCCAAGCGTCTTCTTCTTTTTTCTCTCTCTCTGTTGGCCAGCTTTCACCACCCAACCCCTCTTTCTCGTAGTTGCCTAGCCCATCTCTCTCTTAAAATCTTCAAGGGTAAGTTTATTAATCCCTACAAAGTCATTTGTTTTTTTTAAATCTTTTTATGATGGTTTGTGTTTAGGGTGTTTAGTTTCGGAGTGGGTTTGGTGTTTTGGGTTCTTATTTTTAGTGTTGTGGTATTTGTTTTGTGTGTTAATAGAATTGAAAATTTTGATTATTGATTGGGTTGCCAATTTTAATTGTTGATTATTTTAGTTGATAAGAGATTTATGTTGTTAGTGGTTGTTGACTTTAGAAATGAAAGGTTGTTAATTAATTTTTTATAAGGGATTTTGCTATTAATGTTTGTATGTATGTACATTAAATCGCTCCTTACATATAAAAATCACACCCATATTTATCTTTATGGAAACCCTATGTTTCATATGTTTATTAGTTGTCTTGTATTTTGCATAATTAGTGTTTTCAAACTTTTTCTAAGCTTGAGCTTGTATTGTTTGAACTTGTTTGGTCCTATTCTTTACAATATTATTGAACCTGAAATTAACTTGTATTATATTTCAGAGATGTTGAGAAAGAAGTTTAAAGAGAGCTATTATTACTTCCAATTCAACCAACAATAGTGTTGGTGATGTCGGTAATAATGTTTTTAATTTAGGTGTCGAACATGAAGAGACATCTAATGCACATGATACCAACCAAGGCTTGTTCACTTCGGGTAGTAAAGGTGGAATCCCATCTTCAAGAGATCCATATCTTGATAAAATTATTGTAAAATAGAAGATCGACCACTTAATATAAGTTATGTATTGAGGTTATTTATTTTGATTGGGTTATTTTAAGATTTACGTTAAATAAAAATGACTAACTTTATATGAATTTGTTTTGCATGTTTACATACAATGAAGTTGAATGTTATACCACAAGTGAAATGAAATCATTGTTCAAGGAACCACATTTTCAATGGAACCAACTTCAAGATCATCTGAATGAATGAATATGTAGATATTTGTTGGGGATTGTTTAAGGTAAGATAATATATATATATAGTTTTTTTATTTTAAAAATCTAATTAATGTATGAATTAACAATGTTAGGGAAATTATGGTGGAAAAGGAAATGAAGGGGTGGTTAGGAAAGTGTGGAAAAACCACAATGCAATTAAGTATCAAGTAATTGACAAATTTTATATTTGAAATTATAACCTTAAATTTTCAAACCACATGTATATTTAACTAAAACATTGTACCCTAATGCATGGTTTGTGATTGATGCTCATAAATATAAAAAAAATCAAGTTAACTCCGATGATGTTGATGCATGAATAAAGTATAAACTGAGTCACGTCATAGAGGATATTAGGGCAAAATTTAAAGAATTTAAAAGGCGTTCGCGATTCAAGTCACAGAACCAAAACAAAGAAACAAATGATTTGGTGAGCAAGAACATCGGTGGATCGCTCTTATTTGTCAACCATACAAAGCTCCTGACAACAATTTTCAAATTATGTTTTCTTCAATATTTTAATTTACTATTTATTTGTTAGATTTTTTAACAATTTGTTTATTTTGCATCAGTAACAATTTAGGTGCAAGCCTACTCTGATAGAGTTATATGAGGAAAATCATATAAGAAAAATAAATAGAGGAAAAATGGTGAAGAAGTTTGTAGATAGTAGAGAATATATATGCATTTGTTTTAAGTCCTTTGTTTTTAATTCTTGTAATTTTTTTAAAATTATAATGGACTTGTTTTTTTTCTTTGTTTTGTAGAAAACATATAATGCCATAATATTTGAAAAATATAAAGAAGATGTTTCCTCCCATCCTCCTCACGATCCTCGGTTGTGGTTGGAGTAACAAATAGACCCGATAGGAATCAGGTTTATGGGATGCCTATAAAATCAGCCAGAAAAATAAGGTCGAGCCATATTGCTTTTACTCTAAGCACACAATAGTCCAACCCAAGCTAGTTGATGTTGAAATTTGAAGTGAATGTCCTAAAACAGGTTAAGGAGTGAATAACCAAATTAGAAGAAGAAATGAAAGCCATATTAGAAGAAGATAATAGAAAGAATTGAGAGAAAATGATGGAATATATGGTTTCACATTATCCTACTCCTTATACTGGTCATTTTGTCTCAAGATTTCCCCCTCTACCTCTACCTTTATCTGTGTAGCGATATATTTATTGTTGTAAAATTATTTTTGAATGAATATTAAAATTAATAAAATCTTGATGTTCAATAAAATTGATAATGTTTGGTTTTATTGTGATATTTGTTATTTTTGTAATTAACAACTATATAACTAAAATAAAATTACTTAACTTTTGACGAAATCATTGATGGAAAAAAAAAGTTCATTAGTGATTCCATGAGCAATATGGGTGTCATTTCATTAAAAAGTTACAGAATAGTTTAGAACTCTTAGATAGAAGTAGCGATGTAAATTCAATCAACAATATTCCATCGTCGATACCACCAACAACATTTAGTTTTTTTCAACAGAACAAGCGGCAAAATATTTCATCGATAATTTATTTATGGATGGAATTGTTGATAGAAACTGGTCGGTGTATTTTATTTTCTGGCACCAATATTCTACCGACATTTCCATTGACATTGCCAATTATTGATGAAAATAACGACGGATAGCAAATCTCTAATAAAAATTTGTTCAATATATTTTCGTTGTTAAATTTGTCAATGATATAAATTGCTGACGGAATAATGTTTACTCTCCAATGGAATATTTTGTTTTTTTTTTTCAATTTTCTAATAGTGTATGAGCAATCATATAAGGATTTAATTATAATTTTTTTAAAAAGATAAAAATGTTTTAAAAAAGACTGCTTTATAAACAAAAATAAAATATAGGGACTAACCTAATTGCTTTGGAAAATCCAAGGAATGAAGTAAAATTTTGTAAAATGCTTGTATTGCATTGCTATGAATATTTAAAATCAACCATTCCAATACATTTCTTATTATATTACACAATTAATTATATTATATTATAATGCATTACACGGTATTAAACATGTCATTAATTTCTAGACCCATCCCTTATCTGGTACAATAAAGGTGTTCTTCAATTATATTTTAAAGTAATTGTTGTTGTTGTTGAATGTTATGTCCTATCTGATAGCCAACCAATGTTAAACACATGGACATCCCCTTGCAGTATAATATGATTCCTGATTT
>Ga0325401_1003496_pt1 | contig 14451 bp, 13 predicted proteins | sample PopdelMetagenome_FD_205666 | JGI IMG/M metagenome (GOLD analysis project Ga0325401, IMG submission 205666) | Populus deltoides microbial communities from Bellville, Georgia, United States - Xylem-PdKOR-R2 | ecosystem: Host-associated > Plants > Phyllosphere > Stem > Wood/Secondary xylem | place...
TTTCAAGCTGGCCTCACAAGCAGCTCTCACATAAGCAGGATCCCCTCGAACCTCAAAAGTGCCATCCTTAATGCTGAGGCCAAATTTGGTGGCCAATTCAACTCTCTGTCGTAATCCTCCCACCTTCGAGGCCTTGCCCAGAAGGATTTCGTTGGTGTGGGGTCCATAGACATCGGAGGTGTCGAGTATAGTGACCCCGGTGTTGACGGCGTGGTGGATGAGGGCGATCATGTCCGATTCAGGCTTTGGAGGGCCGTAGGCGGCAGACATACCCATGCATCCAAGTCCCTGTGCTGATACTTCAAGACCCTGTGACCCCAGCTTGATCCTTTTCACTGTTGCCATCTCGCTTGTTCTTATTCAATTTGCTTCTCAAGAATGACGGACTCAGTGTGTGTACGAGTTCTCGGCTCAGCCTAGCAAATAAAAGGAAACTGCCATAAATAGAGGAAGTGAATGAAGAGACTTCATAGTCAACCAAGAACAATTTCTAACGCAAGCATCTACGTAACTCAAATGATGTTTGAGCTTACGCTCCATTATATAAACAGCCGTTAGCATGAATAAATATGATTTGAAAAATAAAATTAAAAATTATTATTATTATTATTATTATTTTATTATCATTATTAGTATTTTTATTCTTCATATTATTATTATTTTTATTATTATTAATTTTTTTTAAAATATTATTATTGTTGTAGAAAAACTATAAATTTTATTTGAAGGGATTAAAAATTATAAGAACTTTGATCAAATAAATTTAATAGTAATATCGTTATTGTTAATGCTCTTGCTATTATTATTTTTATTTTTAGTAGGGTAACAGACCCTAAAAACTTGGGTCTAACTAGGCCTCAGACCTAAGTTTATAATCATTAGTTTTATTCTTATTGTTATTATTATTGTTATCATTATCATTATTATTAATAATATTTTTAAAAAAATATTATTATTATAGAAAAAACTGTAAATTTAATTTCAAGAGATAAAAAATTATAAGAATTTGGGCCTAATAAGTTTAATATTATTATTAATATTAAAAATATTACTCTTGAGTTAAGCGTTGCAATTAAATTCAAAAATCTTGGGTCTTGTTTTACAAATAGAACTACCACTTTTAAATATTAATATTTTTTATATCAAAAAAATTAACCCACAGCATAACACATGCCACTCCCTAGTTGATACTATTTATGATAACTAAACAAAAATCCAGATTATTTATATTTCTCAAAAGCTTTTTTAATGGCCGAAAAAAATCCAAACATATTGGTTGCAATGTCATTGATTATTTACAATTATGGCCATAACATGCTGGCAATTATGCTTTTGGTTATACCCATGACTATGCCACATGCCACATATGATAAAATCCTAATGCAGTAGTAACTATGTTAGCGATTATTTTTAATATTTATATATTAAAATAATTTAAAAATATAAAAAAATATTAATTAAAAAAATAAAAAGAAATTCAAAATTTTTTTAAAATATTTTTAAAACAAAAATAAATAAACCCTTGTACAAATACAATTGCAAGGTAGAGCAAATGAAGTTTTTTCAAGTAAAAACTATTGGTTAAAAAAATCACCTCTTACATGAGTGAAAAGAAGTCCTACCAATTGTTTGCGTGAAGAGAAGAGAACCCTTTAACCATACATTCTATACCCATTAGCAAAACTAATTTTTACTATGTAATGAGAGCTCGGAGGCCATGTCAAAGGATGAAATTGAAGCATCACACTTCTTTAAAGTTTATAAGAGGTGATAAATTTAAATTCAACGGGCTTAAAATCCCCAATGATTATGGGTCAATGTATCTAGATTAATTTTATACTTCTAATGGGCTTAAGCAACTTGTTTGAGCCCAACAATCCTTTGGTAATTTTTCAAGACCCCATGCGGATTTCTCAATATTTTATATTAATCCAATACGTATTATTTTGAGTGAAATATAACTCAAAATATTTTAGGGATGAAATAATTCAATCATTTTTCTCTATAAAATAACAAGACTCATGAGCTATAAATACTCCATGAATCTTTCAAGCTTCAAGATCATTATCTCTTCATTCTCAATATTTTTAGAATACATATTTTAGAATCTATCTCTTTAAAATATAATTGCACTTTCTCTCTCTAAAGAGATATTTACTTAAGCATATGAAAGTCTCTAATTCTATAAAAGAAAACCTTTTGAAAGTACTAGCCACCAGTCACCCTGATTTACCAGGCACGAGGTAGAAGCTATCAATCACCTTAGCTAGAGAGAATTGATCAGATTGCTAGAACCAAAAGATGAATTGATTATCCAATATATAAGTCATGCTCCTAAGCTACATGGACTTTTTAGGACCTCATCATTGATACCATTTGTGGAAACTAAATAAAAAGCCAGTTTATTCATATTTCTCAAAAACCCTTTTAATGGCTAGCGAAACCACAATGTAGTGGTAGTTATGTCAGCGATTGTGTCTACGGCTATGCCAATGACATGCTAGTAGTTATGCATGTGGTTATGCCCACAACTATGCCCCCATATGACTACACAAGCAGTTACACCCTTGATAATACCTACGGCTACGTCTACGACTATGCCCACGAATACATTTATGGCTATGCTAACGACTACGCATGTGGCTACATCTACGGCTATGTCTACGACCCACGACTATGCCCTAAGGCTATGCCCATAAATAACATTTATGGTGGCTTATACACGCCAAAAGGTGTCATTGAGACTTAGAGGGCTCTGATGATACATAAAATGCGAGTTTCACCTACTAGTGTGATTGCATAATTCCTCTTGAAAGGAATGAATCTAAGTCTCTCTAGTGCGATTGTATAATTCTCTTTGGAAGGGATTAACATGAAGCCTCCCTAATATGATTGCACAATCTTTGGAAAGGATGGATCTGAAGCCTCCCTAGTGCGATTGCACAATTTTCATTGGAAAGGATGAATCTGAAGCCTCCCTAATGCGATAACACTACTCTGTAAATAATGGTTATGAGGTCTTTCTAATGTATTATCATCACTCTTTAATTAAGGGATGAGTATATGGCTCTCTAGTGCAATATCATCACTCTTCAAAGGATGAACTTGGTGTCCTTAATGCAATAACACCACTCTTCAATGGATCAACCAAGGATCTCTTTAGTGTGATAACATCATTATCTAAGGGATTGACCAAAGGTCTTCCTAGCGCAATAACACCACTCTCTAATGGATGGGTATGAGGTTTCTTGAGTGCAATAACACCACTTTTCAATGGATGGGTATGAGGTCTCTCTAGTGCAATAACACCACTATTCAAGGGATAGACTTGATCTCTTTAGTGCAATAACATCACTCTCTAATAAATGAACTTGGTCTCTCTGGTGAAATAACACCACCTCTTATAGGTTCCCCTCGTTCTCTTAGAAATTTTTAGGATCTCATCAAAAGTATAACTAGATAGGTTGCTTGCGTTACGCCACGGGTTGAGTCAAAATTTTCCTCACATTAAAATAATGTCAAGGTGATGTTAACCCAAGACAATCTGAGATAACTTAACTACACACAACCTATGATATGAGATTGAGTTAGACCTCTTAAAAAGATAAAGGAAAAAAATCATAAAACTCAAAACCTAATAGCATAATGTCAAATGATGAAAAAAAATTAAATTTAAAAAAATAGTTCTAAAGAAAAAAACTTGGGTCAACTAAGGATAATTTGACCAATCAACCACCTATGATATGAAATCGAGATAAAAAAAATTAGACTCTAAAAAAAAGACCTAAAAAAAAGTACCGAAGTTCAATAAAAAAAGACGTTGAAAAACAAACTCAAGCTAAAATGGGTTATTTGACAAATCGGCACTCGAGATAACCTCACATAAAGAAAAACAAAAAGTAATGACATAAATTAAGGGCCAATAATCTAATATCAAATGATAAAACCAAGAAAAAAAATCATTTTTTAAAAAGATCGAGAAAAAAAAACCTGAGTTAACTTAATTAACCAACCACTCACGATATGGGATCGAGATAAAAAGAATTAGACTTTAAAAAGAAGAACCTAGCAAAAAACACCAAAGCTAAATAAAAAAAACACTTAAAAATAAACCAAGATAGCTTGGGTTAACTTAACTAATCCACACTCTCCACAAAACAAAAGGTGAAAAAAATCATAAAGCTCAAGACTCAATAATGTAATGCCAAAGAATGAATTTGCAAAACAAAAAAAAAAACAAATCAATTAAAAAAAATCAAGGAAAAAAACTTGAATCAACCCGAGTTCACTCGACTAACCTGTTACTCAAGATAGAGATTAGAATAACCTAAAAAAAATAGGACAAATAACAAAGTTCAAGGCCCAATAACCAAAATTTCAAATGATGAATTTGAGAAAAAAAAATCAATCTATAATAAAATGACAAAAAAATGAACTTTTATCATACCTCGGTCGTGAGAAAGGCAAACACAAAAAAAAAGAGTAGAATATCCAATTACAAAACAATCTCAAATCCAAGTAATGCGGACTAAATCTAGAATAAAAACTAAATAAAAAAATAATTAGGGACTAAATTGAAAAACAAAATAAATTAAAAAGAGGATAAGAAAATAGTAATAAAAAGAATGAGAATCCAAATTAGATTAAAAAAACCTAAATAAAATAAGATGTTGAGAGATAAAATTAAAAAAAAAGATAAATAAGAAAAGAATAAGAAAATAGCAATAAAAAAAGACCAAAATTGGATAAAAAAAATAAATGCAATAAAATAATCAAGGATGAAATTGAAAAACTAATAAATCAAGAAAAGGATAAAACACCAAAAAAGAGTAATCAAATTAATGAGGACCAAATTAGATACAAAAAATAAATTAAATAAAATTTTCATGGATGAAATTGAAAAAAATAATCTAAAATTCAAAAAGCATTAAAAACAAAACAAATAATAATTGAGATAATGAGAGCCAAGATTGATAGAATCCCAAAATGGAGGATGTAACTATTTTTTGGATGGGCTAACATGAATTTCTAGCAAAGAAAGAGAAAAGAGAGGGATAAAAAAGACATGCTAGAGGCCAACCGTGCCTCCGCCACAAGCATGCACCACACTACCAAAAAGCGAACGATACGCCTCTCATAATGTTGGCATGTATGGTGAAATTTGGTAACCAAAAGGCCTTACACGCGTCTCTCATGGGAATTGTCGCGCGTTAAATTTCAACAACTTTTTTTTTCTAATAATATTTAATCTTTGAAAATAACTAAACAACTCTAAGGCCAACCTAAAAATAACAAAATAAAAAAACATAAGTAAAAACCAAAAATACACTTGAAACCAGGCGTATGATGTTCTTATTTTTATTTTAAGGGTAATATTGTGACTTTATTGTTCAAAAAATTAAAAATATAAAAAATCCCCAATGTGCTAGTTTAATGTTTATTTGCTCTAAAAGCTATAACCGTAGTTTTACTATACAAATAATAATAAAAAAACAAAGTGATTTAACAATGTAAAAACAAAGTGTATTTATCAATTTGTCTGATCAATTTTGTAATGCCTAATGGATCAATTAGAAAAGAAAATTCTACCCCTTTTAGCTAGGCTTTTGGTTTGTGTGCAAAAGGGGAAAACAATTCATTGTCTCACAGCTATAGTAAATGCTTGATCTCTTTTTGTGTTTTTTGATATATATATATATATATATATATATATATATATATATATATAATTAACGATTTTAATTAGGTATTCAAGTCAATTTATAATGTTGCTTTGTTCATCCTAATAACCAAAATCTAAAACTTGATTTGGTCAAAAATAAATCTAACCCTACAAAGGATATAATTTATTTATTCTCTTTTATGTTTTTAATTTAGCCTCCAACAAGATTCCAAAGACTAGAGAACCTTGATTCAACAAAATCCCAACCTTCCTTTCTCCAAAAATGGGTTTTGCTGCTTTGGAACTTGACCTGGATGAAATGCATGCGGGACTCCAGTAACAAAAAGATATAACCATACTAAACCATGAAATCATGCGAAAGAAATTTGATGAGAGAAGATTGTTTAGTGAGAAGATTTTTAGTTGATGAGAGATAAGAAGTTATTTATTGTTTAGGTTGATTTTTAATATAATATAGGCAAGGGTATTTAGGTATTTTTTTAAATTTAGAATTTTCCTTTGACTTAGGATACAAATTGTAATTTTTTAAAACTCGACAGGTAAGTGAAATTTTGACTCAATTATAGGATGATAAGGGTAATTTTCCCTTCATTAATTAGAATATAATAGTAATTTTGTAAGTAGTTTAAACTATTTTGTTAACTTTGTTTTAGCGAAGATGTAAAATACTATACAACTTTAAAAATTATTGATTTTGGATATAAACTGTAATTTTTTTTTAAATAAAGATAATGTGAAAAAATCATTACCTATTTTAATTTTTTTTAAAATTATATTTTGAAATCCAATGAAATGACTACATTGCCTTTATATATATAATTAAAATGAAAATTAACCAAACTATAGATTAATAGCTTTGTTACCCTCTCTCTTTGACCAAATCATTCCCCCTCTTTCTCAATTACATTTTGCTCTCATCATACGAGCGGAATTCAAACCCAAATTGAAATATTTCATCTAATTCGAGATCATCAACAACCATTTATTTTTTTTCAAAATTTTTTAATGGTCACTTGATGGTATTAAATTTGGTCTTAGTCGAAACTTGGCCTAAGGGTCCCTTTTTCCTTTCCATGCAATTATTTGTCTCATTTACTCATTGTTCACATCATAACAACATATCACAAAGTTTTATCAAGCAAATTTCAGAATTTATTTTCCTCGTATTCAACCCTCACATGGCTGGCCACTCATGTCCCTTGGTCATTGATTTTTTTTTTTCTTTGGTATTCTTGCATGATATCATATTCAAGGTAATTTATAACACTTCAATTAACCTAATTCCAAGAAATTCTACAATTCTCTTAAATTTCATTTAAGAACTCTAATTTTTAAATTATAAAATTGGTGCATAATTCCTAATCAAATTTTAAATTGGTTTTCACAATTAGGTTTAGGGCCCTTTCCTGAAGGAAATTTGGATTTCAACTCAAATTTGGTTAAAGATTTTTAGCTCCTCTCTCCTTGCATGCAGTCGACCCTCTCCTTCTTTTTTTTCTTATAATTTCTTCACTTGTTTCCTGGTTAATTTCTTTGTCAAGGAATGTTCTCTCTACTTAGAGGTCTAAAGTTTGTATACCCTAATAATTTTAGTGGTGTTTTGCTCTCAATCTTGGTGGAGGAAAATTTGAAATCTCTCTCTTCTTATTGTCTTGGTGCAGCTAGCCACATAAAAGAGAAAATGGGGTATTTACAGTCCCATTCTTTCTTAATTGCACTTTAGCCCATTCTCCCACCCTTTACAATTTGAGTTGTACTTCTTTTTATTTTTTAAAATCTCCCCCTTGGCAATTGAATTTATTTGATTTTCTTCATACATTTAACTCCCACCTTTTCTTATTGTATTTTTTTGTAAAAGTTTATTCTCGGGGTTTACAATAAATATCGAAGCCATATGACCTCAGAAGTGTCATTGGCTAAGGTTTTATACTTAGCCTCGACAGAAGAATGAGTCACGGTACGTTGTTTCTCTGACTTCCAAGATATCGATGTATGTCAAAAGAAAACATGATAGTCACCCATAGATTTACAATCATCAAAACCACCAACCCAATAAACATTTGTAAAGCCATGCAAGGAAAAGAAAAGGTTACGGGTGATATGCAGACCAAAGGAAACTGTTCCTTTAAGATAACAAAGATTGTGTTTAACGACAACCTAATGTGCATCTGCAGGAGCATGCATATACTGACAGACTTTGTTAATAGCAAAACAAATATTTGGTCTTGTAAAAAGTGAGATGTTGAAGAGTGCCAATAATTTGTTGAAAACATGTAGGATCAGAAAACAAGCAATCGGACATTTTAACAACCTTTGATGTAGTAATAGAAGTATTAACAGGCTTACAAGAAGACATGTCTGCCTAATGAAGGATGTCAAGAATATACTTATATTGTCATAGCATGATACCCATAGTGGTAGGATGAACCTCAATGCCTAAAAAATAACGAACAACTCTTAAATCCCGAAGCTTAAACTCTAAGCTTAGCAATTGAATCAATTGGTGAAGCAAGATTAAATTGCTTCTAGTTAAAAAAAATATCATCATCCATAAACAAAATGAATAATGATGTGTTAACCTTAGAAGCATGAAAACCAATAGAGAAAAGATAATCACTAAGCTGAGTGTACTATGCTCGAAGAGCTTGTTTCAAGCCATACAAAGATTTATACAACTAACACACATGAGAAAAGAAATTAGAATCAACAAAACCTGGAGGTTGCTGCATGTAGACCTCTTCATCAAGTGTCCAATTGAGAAAGAAATTATGAATATCAAATTGATTAATTTTCTAATCATGCAACACCGCGACTGTGAAAATTAACCGAACAGTGGCTTGCTTAACAATAGGACTAAAAGTCTCAAAGTAATCAATACATTCCTGCTAACTAAAACTTCTAGCAACCAATCGAGCCTTATAGTGTTCAATGATGTCACCGACATGACATTTGATCTTTTACACGTAACGATAACTAATAACATTCATCGAATGATAAAAAAAACTAAAGACCAAATGTTGTTAGAACACAACACCTGAATTTCAGTCTTCATAGCATCTCGCCAAGCCTCATACCTGTCAGCATCATAAAAAGTAAGTGGTTCATAGGCAGAACTAAAGAATTCTCAAGATTTATGATTGTTAGAGGAGGCTGAATAAGCTGTTAGATTGGTTTTTTTGGCAACCATGAATGAAGAACCATATAATATTGACGAACCATAGACAACGAGGCAGGGAGAGCTGATCTCGAATGATGCTATAATGGATAAGAAAAGAGGTCAACAACCAAATTTAATCCAATAACAGAGGTAGACTAAGAGGTAGAGCTTGTAGTAAAGGCATCATTGTTAGAAATTGAAGCACCAGCAGTGGGAGACCTGGGAGAACCAGTAACATCAAACATGTCATGTTGCAATTTAGAAGGGGTTGAACATGTACCTGTAGTATGATTATTAGAGAAACATGCATGTGGTGACATAAGAGCACGACTAATGGGTTGTTATGAGGTGGTAGAAACGAGAGGCTAAGAGGTTACAAGTATAGGATTGTGACAAATTAGTGAGGTAAGGAAATTAGACAAATTGGTAGAATTGTTAGGAGAGGGAGTAAGGTCTAGTTGTGTAATTTATTCATATTTGTCAAAAGAAAACACATGTTCATGAAAATAGACATGACGAGAAATATAAATTCATTGAGATGCGAGATCAAAACAACGATAACCAAGATAAAAGGAGCTATAACCTAAAAAAACTTATGGAGAGGAACAAAAATCTAATTTATGATTATGATATTGACACGGACACGGAAACGAAAAACAAAGACACTCAAAAGTACATAAAAAATCATAATCAGGAGAATGTTGAAAAAGAAAATTAAAAAGGGCATGCGATTGATAAGATAAAACAAGGTTCCAAAAGTGTAATTCCAAAACCTCAATAGTGCTTTACATTGGCCGAGAATAGTAAAACTAGTTTCTAAAATATGCATATGATGACGTTCAACTATGTCATTTTGTTCATGTGTATGAGGACAAATTAAACGATGATGAATATCAATTGTTTGAAAGAAATTATGTAACTTGCGGTATTCACCACCCCAATCAATTTGAAAAAATTAATTTTTAGCAAAAATTAGCGCTCAACCAAAGTTTAAAATTGATGAAAAACAGAGAAGACATCAGATTTCACAACAAGAGAATAATACCATATATATTTTGTATGCATATAACAAAAATAACAAAAACCATCAAAAAGAAAAAAAAGGAGTACGACCCCAAACATCACTAAATATTAAGTCAAATGGAGCAGGAGTTTTGTGGTTGTAGGTCCTAATGACACACACAACGACTTTCCTAATAGACAAGCTTAACACCGAAATTGAAAACGTTTAGAGATACAAGCAATTTTATCTTTTGATACTTAAAAATTAAAAACAGGGAGGTAGGATGACTCAATCGACAATGTCATAGATCAATAGAAGTAGAGACGCAAGGAGACCAATAAACTTGAGGAATTGACATGATAGAAGACTTGAAAAAAACATAGAGACCATCTTTACTCTTACTAGAAAGGAGCAGTGCCTTGAGATTGAAATCTTTAATATAAAACACAAATGGTTGAAATGCAAAATAAACATTATTATCAAGATAATTTTTTAAACAAAAAGCAATGGCTTTTGAATATGTGGTACATGAAGAACATTGGAAAAGTGAAGGTACATTTTGGTGTATATAACTTAGTATGCCTAATATTAGATGTGGAAATGCCCTTACCATCACTTACATGCAAGTGATTATTACCGAGATATGATTCGAATCCTATCAGATTTGCAAGATCAGGTGTGATGTGTTGATTCGCACTAGTGTCAGGAAACCATTTTACAGAATTTGTTAAGGCAATATTGTTGAGCACAAGATTGGCATTAGGCTATTGTCAATGGCTTTGAAGTTGAGAATAGTAGGGGGTGGAATGATCGAAGGTTTGACACCTTTGGCACTTGACATTAGACCATTGTGAAGAGCCATTATTTCATTAGTTTAGTTATGAATTACCCCGCCTCCAGTTGTTGTTTGAAGACCTATAGAAACTTTGAAAATCAAACCTGGCATTAATGTTGTTACGATTGTTATTATAATGTTTACACTAGCCTCCATGAGATCATCCTCTTTCATTACTGAAATTATAATTGTTGTTATACGAACCAAAGGGCTAATGTTGAGCAAGATGAGCTGATGGTGGCTAAGCTGGTATGGGCAGTAAAGAAGTAGTGATAGCAGCACCCATAAAGTGAAGAGAGGTCTTGTGAATGAACTCATGAGTAAGAAGATGACTATGAAGATCAGCATACAAAAAAGGTTATATCTTGGTCATGAGGCTTGTTACCATGTACTCGAACTCACCTTAAAGACAACGAAACATGTACAAATTGAAATCCTTTAGCGAAATTATCCAGTCAGCAGTGACTAATTCATCAAACATGCCGTTGCTTTTTTGCATAAATACAGTGACCAAATCATCACCCTGATAAAGATCTTGAAAAAACCATAAAGTTGCATAATACAAGAATTAAACGGAGAAGCAAGGGCTTACTCAAAAGTACACCAAACACAGTGCGAGATTTGGAAATTGACAACAAAATGTAGTACATCCATTGAAAGAGAAGAAACTAGTGCATCGAGAATAAGTTGATAATGTTGTTTCCAAAGAAGAAAAGAATTATTAACTGAAAAGAAGAATCATCGACAACAACCATATAAGAAGGAGGGCACGGCTAAAAGCCATCAACAAAAGGGAAAACATCTTGTCTAATAAGATATGGCTTCATCTGCATTCGTTAATAAAGATAATTTGTGTTCATAAGCTTAAAAGAAATAACTTGATGAGTATTGGAGAAACTACCAGAATTCTTAGAAATACCGATTGAATTTTTTGTCAGTATTTATACTCTCCTTTCATTGGAAAGAAATTTACCGACGGACTCACCGATTTAAATGCTTCGTCTGTAAAACTCTCTTCGGTAATTTTAGGTCTGTTGGTGAGTCCGTTGGTAATAAAATTACTGATGGATTTACTGACGGAAAAAGCACACAAAAAAAATTACCCGTTTCGTTTCTTTGGTATTTCCCTCGGAAATTTTGTCATATAACCAACAGAAATAATATATGTAATTTCATCGATGATTAAACAATGAAAAAATAGCATTTGCAGTAATTCTTTTTTAACTCTCTAGAATATACCAATGGACTTAATTCATCGATAATATTGTTAGTAATTATTTAAAAATATTTAAAAAAAATCTATTTAATAGAAGTAGAAAATAATTAAATTAATATAAATCAACACTCCATAATACTCAGGAACTGAGTTGCTTGGAAAAAAGAAGAAAATCAACTCAAACAAATTTGCAACAAATAAATAACACAAAAAAATAAACAACAGCAACAAATAAATAAATCAACTAAAAACAATTCCACCTAACCTAGAAAACCTATTTCAAAACCCATAATCCAGTAATAAATAAATAAATTTAATTGAAATTCAACAACAAAATTGAAAACAAAATTAAACTAAAATCCAATAAAATTGATCTCATTTGAAAAAAAAAAAGTCCTACAATAATATTCATACAATTATTAAGAACATAAAAATTTAGAAATTAAAAAAATATATATAATGCAAAAAAAACACTAAAAAGAAAAGAAAAAAAGAAAAGCCTTATCTTAATTTAATTGCGAGTGAAGCTGAAAAGAAAAAAGAAAAAACAAATTCATAAAGCATGTTAATTAATAAAAAACTGACAAGAGAAAAGAAAAGGAGATGAGAAGACATATTCGTGCGTGGAGGAGAAAAGAAAAGAAGAGAAGAAGTTGAGAAGAAAAGAGAAAGAAAAAAAAGGATGTTGGTGTCATTTATATTTGTCAATTTTCTGGTGGTGAGAAGGAAATAATGCTTGCAATTGAAGGCTTCATGGTGGCAAGATTCATGATAGCAGTAGCAGGGGAAGGTTGCATGGTAGCAGCAGCAGGGAAAGGTTCCAAAGTAGTGGGAGAAGAAAAAGACTGAGGATTCACTACAGCAATAGGAGAAGCTTCCAAAGCAAAGGGAGAAGAAGTTTGCACCGTAGGCTGATACGAAGAGTCCATTGGAGAGGAGAAAATAGAGTTTTAAAGTGTAATGGCTCTGATACCAAGTTAAAAATAATAGAAGGCTTAATCTATTAGTTAGCAAACCTTTCTTATTTATACATGTAAAGCAATGTACAATAGTTAATGGAGAGATACATAATATACTATAATATTAGATTACAGGAACATTTATTCTCTTCAGAAGTTCAGATGGTGTACATACTCTCACAATTTTCAAAAACTTCAAAGGCAGCGGAAATCCAAGAGCAGCTAGCAGCTAGCAGCAAGACAACATGACATGGCAGCATGCCTTCTACACAGCTTTCCATGATGAAAGAGGTGGAGTATCTGAATCCTTGAAAGTAGAGAATCCATCGTCAGACCTATCTCCCCTTACAGCATTTGAAGAAGCGATTGATTCGAGTTCAGCCATTTCTTCTAGTGTTAGTCTTACAGACAGAGCTCCAACATTCTGGTTGAAGTTTTCGATCTAGGTGGTTCCAGGAATAGGACATACATCATCACCCTGATGGTGTAACCAGGCCAAAGCCAGCTGCGATGGAGTGCATTGTTTCCTTGCTGCGATTTCATTAACCCGCTCAAATAATTGTCTATTATGGTCCAGATTTTCAGGTCGGAACCTAGACATATCCTGAAACAATTGAAAAAACAACTCATCAACAAGAAATCATCATAGATGGGCGGTTTATGCATAGCATTATTCCATAGGTACTTGTAACATGTCCTCCTTGCTCAATGTTTGAAATTAGGACCAACTTTGCCATAGCAAAATATTCCCAGCACAAAATGCTAATCATCATCATATTGTATACTACGCAGGTTTTATGGGTACAAACATGCAAAATTTCCAAGCTACAAGGCGAGTGAGCAGATTTTAGGAAGCCAAAAATACTGAAGATTGACAATTAGAGAAAGGATGTCAGCTACCCATGAGTTTGTGTTCCTCTAGCTAGTCCTCTTTTAGTACATAACTGAGTAATCAAAAGATATAAGCGAAACATTAAGCATGCAGAATTTTTTGTTTGGACATGGGACAAATAAAGCCACCTGTCTAATACAAGGAGATCCTGTAAATCTGTGTTTTATTTGATTGAATCTTTAAGCAATCCAAATGTATAGCATATTTGTAGGAATAATGCAAATATGAAAGAACTGCTAGGTAAAATATAATGATCTCAAAGCTAAACTTTTACTTTGTACAAGTTTCTTCTATGGAGTTTAAACCACCAAACCACTCTGTAAGATAGAAGAGACTGTTTTTCAAGGCTTAGATAGGTTTCAATAATAGTTTTATATTATTTTCTAACATTTGTGACATCCTTTAGAAACCGTAAAAGATTATGCTCGTGCAATTGGTTATTTACTGGACATGTGTTATATTGATCACAAACTCTATATTCAAAAAGAAGAGAACCTACCTTTCTGTAATCACCCTCTGAGAAGCTCTCAACCAACTTAGGCCCAGTTGAAAAGAATCCCCGTCCTAGAGGACTGTACACAACAATCCCAATGCCAAGTTCTCTGAACCATTAGAATGATAAGATCAGAATCTGGATATCTAAGGCATCCCATAAACAGCCTAAGGTTTCGGTTATTTTGATCTCCAAAGGAAATTAGTTTTTCTC
>Ga0325401_1003497_pt1 | contig 14450 bp, 9 predicted proteins | sample PopdelMetagenome_FD_205666 | JGI IMG/M metagenome (GOLD analysis project Ga0325401, IMG submission 205666) | Populus deltoides microbial communities from Bellville, Georgia, United States - Xylem-PdKOR-R2 | ecosystem: Host-associated > Plants > Phyllosphere > Stem > Wood/Secondary xylem | place...
ATTAAAAATGAAATGATGGACAGAGTATCATGGAGTGATAAAGCCATGCCCTGTGTACATTTGAAATAATATTTGTTTGCAATTTTTTTTATTATTTCAACTGCTGTTTGCGCTCTTGCAGTAGTTTCAAGTCCTAACTAAGGCTTTTAGTCTGGTTCCTCAGCCAATATTGATGTTGCTGTTGATGTGACTACAGTAGGCTGCATAACCAGTGGAGCTTTTATGGCTCAGGGTTAACCCCTGTTTTTTTTTTTTTTTCCCAAAACATTTTTTGTGCTTTTGGAAGTATTGTATGAGCATAATGTTTTATTCCTTTTCTTTAACCAGTTTGAAGAGTGTGATCAACCATTTTCGAGGTAACAGAGAATTTGCTCGACTAAGAATCGGTTAGTGTGAAACCTCAGTTGGCATTTATTTGCTTGCTAACTTCCTTCTAAAGGCCAAATCTCTTATCGTTCTTCTTAGGAATTGGGAGGCCTCCTGGCCAAATGGATCCCAAGGCTTTCTTGCTGCAGAAGTTCAATGCAACAGCTCGAGAACGAGTAAGTTTGTAGTTCCAAATTTTCATAATAAGGTTCATTTGGATTTGGCTTATATGTATCTGCTTGTCATGGGTTCATACACATTTTTCTAGTTAGAATGCAATCTTTTCATTCCTCATGGTGTTGTGTGCTGTTGTTGGACAAGATTGATGCTGCCTTACCAGAGGGGGTTGTTGCATTAAGGTGCATCTTATTTGAAGGCTTGACAAGAACTGCAAGATGGTTCAACCAGGAACAGAAGTACAAGTATATAAGATCGGAAACCATGTCGACATAACAAACTCAAGGATTAGCTTTTTCTGACATTTACATGTAGAAGCGCCGCGCCCCAATTCTTATCTAATGGGAAATCCTTTCATAATTGTAAGGTATATGTTTTCTTGAGCATTCTTTTGATAGTGTGATTGTATTATCAATATAACCAAACTCTTCCACCTTACTCAAACAGTTTAGGGCCTTCATGTTCACTGGTATGCGATGAGGATTCCTTCTTTTGCTAGAAACATGAGTGTGTGAATCCTGCATTACGTGCGCCTGTGTGTTCCTCAGGTGTTTTCCTTTATTGTAGCTCAAGTGCTCACAACTCACACCCACGATCCCTCTCCCTGAAGAGGATGTCTCGGGTTCAAGTTTTTCCTTGGTAACAAAAAAACAAAAACAGAATTGAATGTCTGTCCCCATTTTTTTTTGTCGACTGCCGCTTTTGGTTCCCTTTTCTTGTGTCGGGTAGGCCCAATATTTTTGTTTGATAGGGAGGCCGGGCTCAATATATAGTTGGACCACCTCTCCCAACTTTTTAAACTTAAATTAGGCCATCTTGAGAAAGGAAAAGAGCAGTCAGAAAACCGAGGGTCAATCCTTGACCTCGGAGTCTAATTTGAGTTGAGATTTATTTAAAACTGTTTTGTTTTTTAATCAAAATAAAATCATTTTAAGTTTTTTTTTTTTTAAATATAGTTGGTGTTGATTGATGACCCGTGGGTTAACTTGCCCGCCAGGTGAACTCCTAGGTTAGGTCTAAGAGGAAAAAGGGTGCTTAATTTTGAATGTTTGTTGTCAGAAAATTTCAAAGTTGGGTTTCTTACCTTATATAATTTCTTTGGAAAAGCGTAACTGGATAATTTCTTGTAGTTTTCAGCTCTCGAGTCACCGTCCTTTGTAGTAGAAATTGTCGTGCTTGTGAGAAATTTGAAAAAGCTAGCTGGTTACAAGATATATATGACCTTTAACAGGTTTCCCATGGTGCAAAAACTCTTGTCGGAGGTAGCATGCGTGCAACAAACAAATGCAGCTTCTTAAACCACCAAGGCAGAGCCCCGTCCTAATATTGCAGCCCACAACTTGATAGAAACCTGTGGAGTCATTAATTGGAATGTAAAATTATTCTTAGAAATTCATCTAGCAGTGCCGATCTTTTCACTTACAATATTGTTTGAATTTGATTTTGTTATTGACCAAATCAAATTTATATGACATAGCAGGTTCATCCATTATCTAATTAATTTGGTTCTAACATGACTGGATAATATACATATATTTTTAAAATAAAATACAATGTTTTGATTAAAAAAAAACATCAACCCCAAACCCTTTAGCGGACAAACCCTGGCCAACAACCATGGTTAGAAGAAGGATGTTCATGGTAACCTAAATTTATTTAGATGCAAGCATATCACTCAATTGGTTAGCTACCAGAACTTCTGTGGCAGAAACACAAAGGAGAAGAGTGGTTATCACGTGCGCACCTCATTCCTAACTCCTCAAGGTGAGCGAGCCTGTGTGGGCTCCATTCTCGGCTCGACTTCCTACTTCTTGGAACTATTACAGTCCCACTCGCACATGCACATCCACTCTCTCCGACTCTCGATGCTAGCTATGGAAAACAAACAAAAAAACTAAATTTTTTCAAAAATAATCCTCTCATTAATTTCAGTGTTTTATTCTCTCCCCTCTCTCCTTGTTCTATCCAAGAAAAGAATCTGCTAGCTTTTATAGTTGTTAGTCAAAAGAAAATATGTCATGGAGTGGAGCCCGAATTAGGACTCTGTTCATAACAATGCATGGTTGTTGACAACTCTATCGATCTCTATGTTCTCTGCCATTTATTTGTTGTACAATCCATCCATACGACATACTTGAATTTGTTGAGAGTGGATGGTAGTAATTATAATCTTACATATATATATATAGTACAATAGCAAATAGCATCCATTCGTTTCTAAAATCTTTATCCATTCATAATTTAAATAAAAAACTTTCCATCTCCAATTAATAAGAAATTTAAATTCATATATATATATATCCTCTAGCTTAATTAATAATCTTTTTAACCCTAATTGATAATCCAGCCAGCACACATGATCAAAACAAATATCCCAATATTTAATTTGTTGATTATATGAATATGCAAGCACACACATAAATATAAATTGAAAATCAAATCATATCAAATGAATGATAATTCTATAGATGAAATTGAATAGATGGATGGATATTAGGGCGTCGTCACATGCACTCCCCTAAGGCGATTGCCTATTTATCAGTATCTTTCCTATTCCACATTAAACCCAACAATCCTCCCACCGTCTGATCCCAATAAGAAATTACCCTCAACACACACAACAAAAAAAAAAAAAAAAAAAGAAGAAGAAGAAGAGAGAAGAGAGAAGAGAGAAGAGAGAAGAGTCCCCTACCCTATCCTCATCCTCCGTGCTCCTCCTTTCTATCCATCAAACCTCAAGCTCATCATATCATCATCACACGACATTCTACACACATATACAACATCCTAGATATTACTACAACTCAAAAAACAAATATAGAAAGGAAACAAGAAAAAGGGAGGTAAGCTAAAGCTTAGTTGAACCATCGATATATCGAGTACTTCCAATACATTATTAATCAAGATGAGAAAGCCAACTTCAGCTACAACAGCAGAATCAGCATCAAAGACCACCCCATGCTGCATCAAGGTAGGGTTAAAGAGAGGACCGTGGACACCAGAAGAAGATGAACTCCTTGTTAACTATATCAAGAAAGAAGGTGAAGGCCGGTGGCGAACTTTACCCAAGAAAGCCGGTCTCCTCCGCTGTGGCAAGAGCTGCCGTCTCCGCTGGATGAACTACCTCCGCCCTTCTGTTAAACGTGGCCAGATCGCCGATGATGAAGAAGATCTCATTCTCCGCCTCCATCGACTCCTAGGCAATAGGTAATTACATATACTATATATCCCACACAAGAATAAAGACAAATACAAATATTTGCATCGGTTAATTTTGTTTTTAGTCTTTTTTAATACAATCTTTTTCTGGGTTTGTCTTAAATTCTTCTTTTTTTTTTCCTGAATTGGGTCTCTTTCTTTTAGGGTTTTGTTTTTTTGGTTTAGTTAGTCTAGCTAGCTAGGTTTAGGGTTTCACTGTATATATGTTGTGGATTGCTCGTGAAAGAGATTTCCTTCACTTTTTTTTTTCTTATTAGAGCTTGGTCAATTAACATTCGAGCTGGTTTTGATCCATATATAATTTACGTGAGCTCTCTCTTCAATTATTTTATAGCTAGTTTAGCTCGAAACCTGCATGAATCTGGTTCACAATGAATCATGTGCTTGAATCTTGTAAACGATCTGTGTTCTTAAATTTCACCTTCTTCTTCGTTGAAGATTTGAGCTAGAAAGGAAATGTATATCACTTTACTTTGAACAAATTTTAGCTAGATCTTAGCTTGGACTAGCTACTTGTGTTGATTTGGTCAATGGGTTGTTTCTTTAGGTGGTCATTGATAGCTGGGAGAATTCCAGGGCGTACAGATAATGAAATAAAGAATTACTGGAACACGCACCTGAGTAAGAAGCTGATAAGCCAAGGAATTGATCCAAGAACCCATAAGCCTCTCAATCCTCAATCTTTTGATCAATCAAAACCTTCTTTGTCGAAGGCGAATCTGCACCAAGAACGCCTAAAAGAACCTATTAAGAATATTGTTTCTTCTGGTTTGGAAGAAACTACTAGTGGCAGTACTCGCATAATCAACAGAGAGAATGAGTATTTTCAAAACAACATTAATGCCCACCTGGATGATCAGTATCACGCCGACCATTTTATTGCAAGTCATGGCTATACAAGTTTGCTGAATTATGATGGTACTTCTGGGATGGATTTGAGAGGCGATCAAAGGCTTGGTATTGGAGAAGCTGATCAAGATATCAATTCCGGCACCGACGATGTATTTTCGTTCCTCAATTCACTCATAAATGAGGAGGCTTTGCAACAACATCAAATCCTTAATGTGCCTAATGTGAATTGTGCACCACTCAGTTCAGATCCTTTTGTTTCAATTGCTGCCACAACATTTGGACTCGGAACTGGCTGGGAATCTACTCTCATGTCTTCTGCTTTTAACCAAAATGATTCCAAATAGGGTTTATCATGACCATGTTGAGTAGTCTATCACAGTCATCTATGCTTCTATTAAGCTATGAAATTACAGTTGGTAATCAGTTTACAAAAACATAAAAAAAATGCCAGGATTTGGTTTGTTAATTATGTATTAACTCTATCTACTGTTATTGTTCTACATGATCAGCATCCTGTCTATCTTTTGCTGTTGTACGTGTTGTATTTGTAAGAACATGAATGAATAATTTGTTCTTGTATCCAAAATCTTTGCCAAATTAACAATGTATGATATTATAGATTTGTGTGTATGTGGATATCTTTCATTTCATAATTATAGTTCTTATGATTGCAAGTCAGCTTGTATCAAATCTCTCTTGAAATCAAATAGAGATTGTATAAAAAAATATACTCTGGTGAAACATAGGTGCAACCGTACGTAGTGCACTGTTTTGTCAAACGGACACTAGGTTCTTCTAGCAATTATTGTTCAAATCAAGGAAAAGAAAAGGCACGCACTTCAAAGAAATATTTTCATTATCCATGGATCCTACTTCTTAGATGCTATGCCAAATATGGGAGTATTTTATATTGTAATATTTTCCATTTCCTGATTTTTAGACATCAATTTTTTGTTGATTCACAGATAGATAGATGGATAAAAAATAAAAATAAACATGCCATAATTTCAAATGTAGTAACTAAATTTATATTAGAGAATTAAGGGAGGGAGTGTATTTATATTTTCAAGAATATTAATCACCACAGCATCTATCCCTTCGTATATGCATGTGAAAATAGAAGTATATATAATGATTTATACATATAATTAATATTGTTAAATCAATCATGTAGCTAGAGCTTCATTTAAACAGGAATCTAGGTATTTGAACCGTGAAACTCCCAATCTCTCATAAAAAACTGTAATTAGGTTCACAAATCCAACCTCCAAACAAGTTACTAAGATATATACTTGAACTTTTTTGCATGTTGGTTCAATGATAGAACCATAAGCGAATGTTGGACACTATAAGTAATTGCTATGAGATGCTCAATGATAGTAATTAGAGCTGTTACCTTCTCTGGAATGATGAGAACTTGAGAGAGAACCTGGTGTTGGACACTTTTGTTCAACAAAGATACATCAATAAGTTTTAACACCTCGTAACTTGGTTTTTGAGGTTGTATATTGATCAGTACCATCTACAATGGTTGATGAAGGTAATGCAAAGATGTGGACAGATTAAAAAGCATGAGCTAGCAATTGAGTTCACCTAATGCTAAGAACATGAAGACTCCAAAAAGGCAAAAGATGATTGTTTTTTCTTTGTTTTGGCGGTTACAAGACGATGATTGTTAATTAATATGATGGAAGAAAAGACCATTATTCTCGCTCGATCGAGTAGTTAATATCACTATGAGAGCACGTACGATCGATAGTCTCCCATTTAAGAAGATTACCAAAGTTTAGAGTCATATGTATGTAAGATCTACCACTTGTTAGATTCGTCCCATCACTTGGGTAGCATTTAATTTCTTGTATTTATTGTTTTATAATTCTTGTAATTATTGTTTTAGAGTAGAAAAGATAGATTAACTTCAAAATGTTTGGAAATTTTATTTTATATTTTCATTTTTTTTTTATACAATAATCAAACACAAGTTTTTGAAATTAATTTGGAATGGACTGTTTTAGGATCATGAAAAGCAAGACTACAAAGTTAATTTATTGTGAACGTAATCGATCAGAAGGCTCTAGCTAGCTAGCCAGCTTCTATTTCAGATCAAGTTGATCAGTGGCATCGCAGCATTATACAATTATGCATGCAATCAGACTTTCTGCTCGCCTATCAACTACGTTCTGATGCTATAAATGTGTAATATTGTACGCTTGCAACTCGCAAAAGTTAAATGAATGGTGATTGGGCTTCCCATGCATGCAGACTACTCATGTGATCGATCCTCTACTTTCTACGCACCTTAATTTGACATATCCTACTTCAGTCTGATTGTATCTGAAAATTGCTTGACGTTCTGTGCATGCACATGAGGCATATAGTGTGTACATTATACATGTGGCCTATATATAATTAACATGTATTTAAGATTACTACCTGCATATGCCATATACTATTGTACGTAATTTTTTCTATAAAAATATTAAGAATTAACATGTTAATTTTGATTGTTTGTTATTCTCTAGGCATTCTAAACTTTCCTATGTCTTAATTATATATTGTCTAACTCATTCAGATTTCATAAACGAGCACAAATTTCCCAACAATTAAATGAAAACGAGGGCTTTAAGGTTGCAAATTATGCATCCTTTAATTAACATACATGTGATTTGATGTTCCATATCAAATTCACACAAGATCCTTAAGCTAGGATATATATGATCATGATACGAGGTAGAGTCCTCAATTCTACAGAGAATGCTTTCAGTACATGCATGTGATTAGTTGTTCAGTTGAATGTAATATATATATAGATGAAGGAAATATAATTTGGGTTTGTAATATTGCCAAAGATCAATGAATATGAGGACATGTTAATTTGGGAACGTGGACAAAGCTGCATGCAACTTAAATCTAGGATCATATAAATACACGAGATCTTATTATAAATGTTTTGATCATATCTTTGAGATTTCTTAAAGCTAGAGAATGAAGATACTTAATTTAAATATTGATAGGAAAATATCCCTACACGTTATTTTTCATAATATAAATAACTAGCTTGGGTGGAGAAAACACTTACTAGTCGCACATTGGATGAGATTTGAGTACATGCACGGGGTAGACAGACATGCTGCATAAACGTTGCCCTCTACATTCCATTGTCTCGACAGTACATCACTTGTGGTTGCAAATTCAGCCTCCTGAAAAACATCAAGAAAGTAAGAGCATCAAGAAACCTAGCTGCAGTCGCAGGTAAAAAGATTGTAAGAATTCAGGCAATTAATATATGATGCAGGCTTGCAGCCATGCATGTCTGTTTTCTTAAGGAGTTTTAGTCAAGTAAATTCCATGCATTAAAAACAAACCAAGTACCCAACACAAAACAAACCAAGTACCCAACACTGAACTTAGATTTGTAATAGGGCCAGCAGTCTGTAGTCTACCTCTCTTGGGTTGTCATGGGCTCGAGGATATGGGTCTTTTTTCCAGTCCGAGCTTAACCGAAATCTCATTTGTTTCCTAGCTAACAACTAATCCCAAGGTCAGTTTCTGAGTCTTCTCTCTTCTAACATTCAAACTAGGTTTCGAATTCCACCCAAGAAATCATATAAAAACTTTGACAAGAAATAATTACGATCGCAAATCTCCACCCCAAAAGATTTTTATTTAAAAATATACATTAAAGAATAATATAAAATCATTCTTAATTAGAATTCCACCTCACACAATAAATAGTTTAACCTACTGCATTGAACCGGTTGTGTGAGAAACTCAATCGATCTTGACTGATAGTTTGATTCATATTCCTACCCCTCTCCGTCGACTTTAAACATAATTTTCTTATAACACACCAACAAATCGACGACTTAGCCTCTCCATTTTAAATATTTATAGCTAGGAAGATGCATATAACTAACAGTCAGAACCATTAGCAGTTATATTACTCTAACAACCTTGCATTAATATCCACTAGCTAGCAGAGCACAGCATCCACAACTCCAAGATGAACTTCCCTTAAAAAAAAAAAGAAGACATGGACAATACCGATTATTTTAATTAAAAACTGTCCATAAAATAGTGGCCGAGGGTGAGTAAATTACTTTCTTGGGTGACAAAGTAGATGGGAGTTCAATAAAACACGAATATTTTTTTAGGGATACGTGAAAGATACTGTTTGGAAATGAATTTCAAGTTTTAGTTAAATTTGAAATTTTTTTTATTTAATTTTTAGATTTTTTTACATATTAATATCATAAATAATTTTTAAGCATATATAAAAAATATTATTTTAATATATTTTTAAATAAAAAATACTTTACAAAATAACCGTTATTACATTTTCAAACACTCCAAAAATAAAAATAAATAAAAATTAAATAAGTTAAGAATTAAATACTATATAATGGGAAATTGAAAAATTCCGAGGGGACCATGTTCAAACTTTTGGTCGATTGCATATTGTGACTTCAAGATACCTCAAAGATGATATTGGCATTAATTTACATATTTATAAAATATGGGCAGAAGAACACACACACACACACACACACTCACACACTCACAGAGCATACCTTTGCTAAATTTGAATAGTTACAAGAGCTTAATTTATAGCAGTTATTGTTAGATCTTCAGGCCAAAATCATCTGACCTGAGATCCACAAGACTCATATCTGACCCTCCACTCTAACTACCAGTCTTCTATATTACAGCATCGGATTGGTAGCTGGTTGGTTGACTTGTTGCTCCCATATGAGTTAAAAGCGAGTTATGAAGCACATGCAGAGGTTGACCCTTTATTTCCTTTCATAACTTTTGTTATCCAAACTTTACAAGGAAACCCAGCAATATTAGTTATGTATATATACATGTATGTATACACGCGCGGGCGCAGACATGTATAGTGGGTGTTCTTTTTTTTTTTGTATAGTGGGCGTTCTTATATATATATATATATATGGGGTGGTTTTGGGGGGCCCGCGCATGGTTTTGGATACATTTTTTAAATTTTCTGATAGGAACAATGTCCCACATAAATTTTCTAATGTCGTACAAGATATATAGGGAATTAGTTTATTTTTCAAACCGTAAACTCAAATATACTAACTTAAATCATACGGTACACAGGCATGGAGTAGACCTATATATTGGGCTTCTGCAACCTCGCCTTCTTGGCCATCTATGTACAATACCATCTACTCCAACAAAGCTTATTATAATACAATCGGTTAAACTAGATAAAAGTTTGATCATCATAACAGTTTTGCTAATCTTCCTTCTTCAATTGATTAGTGCAACATTATTTTGATGATTCGAACTCTTTTTTTTCCCCCAGAAGTTGATGGTTCAATATATAACAAGATGAAAAGAAACAAAACACCAACATGTTCATGTTCATGCCTTCATTTATGTCATGACAGACCCCCTGGGCAAGAGTGCTTTAACATGGAAAACGAAGTTGCCTCTATCAGAAACAAGGAAGGCTATATATATGAGAAAACACATGAAATAAGCAAATTCTTCATGAAATATAACATCCATGTATAGCTATCAAAATTACAAAAACTAATTTAATTTCTTTGATAACAACCGAGACAAGCATGATAAACGCAAGAAATGGACCAAGAACAATAACAAGAGATAATTAGGAGGAGCTAGCTAGGAAGGAGTGGCTTACCTGGGTATACCGTGAAAAAAGCGATCATTTAAATGACGTCAATGGAAAGATCTGAAGCTTTTTGTGAAATGCATTTTGGTAAAGGATGGAAGAACGATCAAATGGGATCATGCATGATGAAAATGTTTTTATGTAGAGAAAGAAGAGGCTGAGAATTCTTGCGTTTTCCATGTGAGAAAGTATCAGAGTTCTGATTTTCAAATTAAATGTTCTCATTTTGTTTGAAGAATGAAGCACAGTACTGGTACACCTGTAGGTTTCCATGTGTACAAGCCAGGCAAAAGGGGCCTTATACGAGGGGAAATTGGTATGTCTCGGCTGAATTTGACCAGTAGATTTGTGAATAATTTTGGTGGGCGTACTGGCTAAGCAGGTAATTGACAATAGGGACTAACCAAACGTTCCAAGGTGAAATGGTCAGATTTTGTTGGACAAACCAACCTTTCCTTGCCATCACTATACATTCCCTAATGCGTGTCAGCCAAAGGGTCAATGGCCTGCTATTTTGAAACTAGTCTCTGTTAATATCCCTGAGCATCCTCCATGGACAAACGTTTGGTGTGCCTTATGTTATGCTATAAATTTTAATGGGAAATAGATTTAGACGATAACTATATGATAATTAGATTAATTGAAAAGAAACTTAGAAGATAAGGGTTACTATCATATATATATATATATATATATATATATATAAAAGAAGGAAACATGCACACATAATTAATTCTACAATCAAGTATAACAAGCCACTTATTGTGGACGTGAGATCATGGAAATAACTCTAAAAGATAAAAGGTTATCAACATTTAACATACAATTAGTGAAGAATCCTGAAAGGTGAAAGGAAATCGGCAATTAACGTCATTATATAAAGCGGGTTGCAGGGAAGATCACCATCAACAATTCAATAAAAACCTTAAATCACTGCATTGCAGTTCTATTAAGCTTTTAGGCGATAACTCTGCAAACAATATAATAATAGGCGATGATCAAGTAGGCTTGCAATTTCCTTTGTAATCAATAGCTTGCAGTTTTAATCTCATAAACCAAAAATATCAAAAAGATGGTTTCATTATCTAAGAGTTTCAATTCGTGGATGTCATCATAACTTAATTTTGGGATGACCAAAATTATCTCCTCATGTATACATACCTTTTTACTTTTATTCATTCAGAAAAAATATGTAGTGGTGGTGGTGGTGGTCGTCATCATAATAGTCGTCGTCATAGTAGTAGTAGAGAGCGTTTGGAAATGCGGTGGCCCCGCGTTTCCACAAAATTAAAATTTTTTTTGCTAAAAATTAATTTTTTATATGTTTTGGATCGTTTTGATGCGCTGATCTCAAAAATAATTTTAAAAAAATAAAAAAATTATTTTGATGCATTTCAGCATGAAAAACACTTTGAAAAACAATCGCAACCACACTCCCGATCAGGCCTGTAGTAGTAGTAGCAGTAGCAGGAGCAGGAATAGCAGCAATAGCAGCAACAACAGCAGTGTAGTAGTAATAGTAGTAGTAGTAGTAGGAGTAACAGTAATAATAGCAATAACAATATCAGTGACAGTAATGGTGGTGGTGGTGGTGGTGGTGGTGGTGGTAGTTGAAGCAGTCGTGGTGGTAGTGAGTAGTGGTGGTGGTGGTAGTAGCAGTAACAGTAACAGTCGTGGTAGTAGTGACAGCAGTCGTGGTTACAATAACAGTAGTGGTGGTGATGGTGATCGTAGTAGTAGTAGTAACAGTAGTAGTCATGATGGTGGTGATAGTCATTGTAATGGTAGTAGTCGTGGTGGTGGTGATGGTAGTAATTGTAATAGTAATTTGGAATACAAGAATACAAGCTATAAACCACAGGAGATCAAGAAGTTAGAAAGATGGCTATATTGGAACATTCTAAGAATAAGGTGAAGAAAGAATGGATTTGAGACAAAGTAAGATTGGAATCATTTTTTTTTTACTAAAATTAGAAGAATTAATTAAGTTTATGAACTTAATTAAAGTGATGGTGGTGGTGGTAATTTAGAATACAAGAAGACAAGCTATAAACCACAGAAGATCAAGAAGTTAGAAAGATTGTCATATTGAGACATTCTAAGAATAGGGTGAGGAAAGACTGGATTTGAGACAAAGTAAGATTGGAATCATTTTTTTTTTACTAAAATTAGAAAAATTAATTAAGTTTAAGAATTAATTAAATTTTTAATAGGTTAGTTTGATTTAATTGAAAAGCAAGTAATTTTAAAGGTTAATTTGGCTAAGATTGGAAGAACTAATTGAGTTCAAGGACGTAATTAAATTTCTAACAGGTTTTAAGGATTCAAATCAAGGATTTAATTGATAGAAAAATCAATTTTTAGGGCTTAATTTGAGTCAATTCGCATAGATTGGAAAAATAGGGGCCTAATTAAAACTTTAAGGGGCTAAATTGATACAATCAGGGGTTCAATTGCAAAAAAAATTAAAAGTTTAATGGTTGTTGGAGGGTTAGAATTAAAGATTTTTATGACCAATGATCAATTTGTAAAGCACGCGCAATGCTAGAGACCTAACTTAATTAAGGCAGGGACCATTTTGAAAGAAATTGAAAGCTTGAAATTTATTAGTGATCAAATTAAACAATTTAAAAACCAATGATCAATTTGAAAAAGACACTTGAATAAAAAGAGGTAATTTGAATTTCTCAGGGACATGATTGCACATATTAAATTAAAAGTTTAAAGGCTTATTGAGGGCATAAGTGATGAAATCAAAATGACAAGGACTTAATTTGAAATTTTCCAAATCCTAATTTAACAAAACCCTAATTTATAGGGTTTAGCAAAACAACGTCATTCAAGGTATTGTATATCCTTTTTTTTTTGCTGATCAAGTTGGCCTTTCAGACGAATAAATATGAAAATTCTAACCACCTCTTGGGCTCCAATCACCACTGATCAACAGAGGAGTTTCCCCTCTTCATGGTGGTGCCACCCTTGTTCGACTTTTGTACCTAACCTGTCACGTGGAAGCCTTCAACATCTTGTCCCAAGTGAACTTTGACTCGTTCAGAAATTTCGACAGTTTTTCGTCCAACTTTAAATCAATGACAAAAGAGCTATAGGTCTCTAAATGGAGTGTGGTTTGATTCTAGTTGAAGGGAAACATCCCCTCTACAACATCCATGGTTGATTTTTCTCTAATAAACTCTCATCAACCATGCTTAAATCAAAGAAAAGACACCTTTAGTAATCCAATTTTTGGACCAGTTTCAGATCTTTTTGCCAACCCTTTCTAGAAGCTTTCACAGTTTGTTCGGGACATAGAAACAAGAAAACCTGACAGAAAAGAGGAAAAAAAGAATCCTTAACGAAATGGAGAGGTGAATTCTTTACATGGTAGTTTCAGGTGGGTACTGTTACATTGGTTTTAAGTTTTCTTTAAAGTATGTTTTTGCTCCTGGTTGTGTTTGAGTTTTAGTGTGATGTCAAAATGCTTGGTTTGGTTCCAAGTTTTTTATAATGAATCTCTGTTTTGACTTAGTAGCTTTGAAGTTTGCATTTCGTGTATAAAGAATAATGATTTGATGTTGTTCTTTTGTTTATTTAAGATCCAAATAGGTTTAGTTTTGATCATGTGTTTTGTTGGGGCTAAAATTACATGTTATAGAGGTCGAATGCATATTTTCTAGGTTTTTAGTTTGTTTGTCTTCTTTCTGGGTATGTGGACATAGTATTCAGCATATGAACATGACTTTAGGCACTAGTTTTAGAACCTGTTTTGATTCAGTGTTGGTTTATACAAGTTGGCATGCCATTATTATTAAATAATTTAGGATTTTTATGCATCAATAACACGCTTTAGTAAGTTTTAATCTTAAGGTTTTGTTTTCGAACCGAAACCCATTCTTGATAGAATCGTGTTTGCTGAATGTTAATTAATGTCAATAGACCTTTGATTCTTGTTTTATAGATGATTGTGAACAACAATATGCCCGTATTTACTTAAAACCTAGTCTTTTTTGTTCATCATGTTTCAGGGTTAACGAAGAACATTCACAGTGTGAAAGTGGAAAACCTACCCTTACTCGCTTAACGATTAGAACTTGTCCTATAAATATTCATTTTCTATTCTAAGTTGTTAAGTTTATTTTATAAATTTAAAATTATATGAGTAGATGTAGGATTA
>Ga0325401_1003501_pt1 | contig 14448 bp, 9 predicted proteins | sample PopdelMetagenome_FD_205666 | JGI IMG/M metagenome (GOLD analysis project Ga0325401, IMG submission 205666) | Populus deltoides microbial communities from Bellville, Georgia, United States - Xylem-PdKOR-R2 | ecosystem: Host-associated > Plants > Phyllosphere > Stem > Wood/Secondary xylem | place...
CTCGATCGCGCTGGGTGCCGTCGGCGTGCTCATCGCGGCGCGGCTCAAGGGCATCCGGATGGCGCCGGTGCTCGACGCGCTCGCCCCCGGTGTGCTCGTCGCGCAGGCGCTCGGGCGCTGGGGCAACTGGTTCAACCAGGAGCTGTTCGGCAAGCCCACCGACCTGCCGTGGGCCCTCGAGATCGACGCGGTCCACCGCCCGCCCGGCTACGAGCAGTTCGCGACCTTCCACCCGACGTTCCTCTACGAGTTCCTCTGGAACCTCCTCGTCTTCGTCGTCCTGCTGCGCCTCGACAAGCGGTTCCGATTCGGCCACGGCCAGATGCTCGCGCTCTACGTCATGGGCTACACCCTCGGCCGCGGCTGGATCGAGATGCTCCGCATCGACACCGTCGAGCTGAACGACGTGGGCGGGCTCCGCTTCAACGTCTGGACCTCGATCGTCCTGTTCGTCGTCGCGCTCGCGTGGTTCGTCCTCAGCCGGCGCCGCTGGCCCGAGCAGGAGCCCTCGGTCTACCTGCCCGGTCGCGGGCCAGCGGTCGGCGCAACCCGTGGAGAGCACGAGGATCACGAGGAAGAGGTGGCCGGCCGGAGCGCGGTTACGCTGGACGAGGAGCCAGGGGAGCGGCCCGACCACGGATCGGATGCTCGTTCCTAGGAATGTGACGAACCTGTTAACGTTCCACTCGCTCGCGAGGGCCAACGTCGTCCCCTGCTCGCACCAGTACCGCGCACGGCCCGCCCGATCGAGGGTGAGCGGCGCAGCAGCACATGACGACGGGAGCAACGACCATGGCGTACCCGCACGCCTTCCCGGCGCCTCAGGGCCTCTACGACCCGCGCCACGAGCACGACGCCTGTGGAGTGGCCTTCGTCGCGACCCTCACCGGGGAGCCGAGCCACGACATCGTGCGCAAGGGCGTCACCGCCCTGCTCAACCTCGACCACCGTGGTGCGGCCGGCGCCGAGGTCAACTCCGGTGACGGCGCCGGCATCCTGATCCAGGTCCCCGACGCGTTCCTGCGCGAGGAGGCCGTGGTCGCCGGCTTCGAGCTGCCCCCGGTGCACTCCTACGCCGTCGGCACGGCGTTCCTGCCCGGCGAGGCCGAGCACGTCGCCGAGACCCGGGCCGCGATCGAGGCCATCGCCGCCGAGGAGGGCCTCGACGTCCTCGGCTGGCGCGAGGTGCCCGTCGACCCGACCTCGCTCGGCAAGACCGCCCTGGCCGTCATGCCGACGTTCGCCCAGCTCTTCGTGGCCGCCTCCGGCCAGCGGCTGACCGGCATGGCCCTCGAGCGGTTGGCCTACTGCCTGCGCCGGCGCACCGAGCACGAGACCGACGCCTACTTCCCGTCGCTGTCGAGCCGCACCCTGGTCTACAAGGGCATGCTCACCCCCGGTCAGCTCGACGAGGTCTTCCCCGACCTGCGCGACGAGCGGGTCGCCTCGGCCATGGCCGTGGTGCACTCGAGGTTCTCGACCAACACCTTCCCGAGCTGGCCGCTCTCGCACCCGTTCCGCTACATCGCGCACAACGGCGAGATCAACACCGTCATGGGCAACCGCAACACGATGCGGGCCCGTGAGGCGCTGCTGGCCTCCGACGTCATCCCCGGCGACCTCGAGCGGCTGTTCCCGATCTGCACCCCGGGCGGCTCGGACTCCGCGTCGTTCGACGAGGTCCTCGAGCTGCTGCACATGGGCGGTCGCTCGCTGCCGCACGCCGTGCTGATGATGATCCCGGAGGCGTGGGAGAACCACGCCGAGATGGACGAGGACCGCAAGGCCTTCTACCGGTTCCACTCCGCACTGATGGAGCCGTGGGACGGCCCCGCGTGCGTCGTCTTCACCGACGGCGACCAGATCGGTGCGGTCCTCGACCGCAACGGCCTGCGCCCCTCGCGCTTCTGGGTGACCGACGACGGTCTCGTCGTCCTCGCCTCCGAGGTGGGCGTGCTCGACATCGACCCCGCCACCGTCGTGCGCAAGGGCCGGCTGCAGCCCGGCAAGATGTTCCTCGTCGACACCGGTGAGCACCGGATCATCGAGGACGAGGAGATCAAGGCCGAGCTGGCCGCCGAACACCCCTACGCCGAATGGCTGCACGCCGGTCTCGTGCACCTCGACGACGTCCCCGACCGCGAGCACGTGATCCACACCCACGCCTCGGTGACGCGCCGCCAGCAGATCTTCGGCTACACCGAGGAGGAGCTGCGCGTCCTGCTCACCCCGATGGCCAACGCCGGCGCGGAGCCGATCGGCTCGATGGGCACCGACACCCCGATCGCGGCGCTGTCGAGCAAGCCGCGGCTGCTGTTCGACTACTTCGCGCAGCTGTTCGCGCAGGTGACCAACCCGCCGCTCGACGCCATCCGCGAGGAGCTCGTCACCTCGCTCAACGGCTCGATCGGCCCCGAGGCCAACCTCCTCGAGCCGCAGCCGGCGTCGTGCCGCCAGATCGTGCTGCCGTTCCCCGTCTTCTCCAACGACGACCTGGCCAAGATCCGCCACATCAACCGCGACGGCGACATGCCGGGCTTCCAGACCCACGTCGCCCGCGGCCTCTACGAGGTCGAGGGCGGCGGCGAGGCCATGGCGCGGCGCCTCGACGAGATCTGCGCCGAGGTCAGCCAGGCGATCGCCGACGGCGCGCGCATCATCGTGCTCTCCGACCGCCACGCCACCCAGGAGCTCGCGCCGATCCCGTCGCTGCTGCTGACCGGCGCGATCCACCACCACCTGGTGCGCGAGAAGACCCGCACCCAGGTCGGCCTGCTGGTCGAGGCCGGAGACGTCCGCGAGGTCCACCACGTCGCCCTGCTGATCGGCTACGGCGCGGCGGCGGTCAACCCCTACCTCGCCATGGAGTCGGTGGAGGACCTCGCCCGCGAGGGCCACTTCGTCACCACGGAGCCCGAGGTCGCGGTCAGGAACCTCATCAAGGCGCTCGGCAAGGGGGTGCTCAAGGTGATGTCGAAGATGGGCGTCTCCACGGTGGCCTCCTACACCGGCGCCCAGATCTTCGAGTGCGTCGGGCTCTCGCAGTCCGTCGTCGACCGCTACTTCACCGGCACGACGTCCAAGCTCGGCGGCATCGAGCTCGACGTCATCGCCGAGGAGGTCGCGCGGCGCCACGCCACGGCGTACCCCCGCGGCGGGATCTCGCCGGCCCACCGCGAGCTGACCGTGGGCGGGGAGTACCAGTGGCGGCGCGAGGGCGAGCCGCACCTGTTCGACCCCGAGACCGTCTTCCGCCTCCAGCACGCCACGCGCAGCGGCCGCTACGACGTCTTCAAGCAGTACACCTCGCGCGTCGACGAGCAGTCCGAGCGGCTGATGACGCTGCGCGGGCTGTTCCGGCTCAAGGACGCCTCGGCGACCGGCCGCGCGCCGGTGCCGATCGAGGAGGTCGAGCCGGTCTCCTCGATCGTCAAGCGGTTCTCGACCGGCGCGATGTCGTACGGCTCGATCAGCCAGGAGGCGCACGAGACCCTCGCGATCGCGATGAACCGGCTGGGCGCCAAGTCCAACACCGGTGAGGGCGGCGAGGACCCCGAGCGCCTCTACGACCCCGAGCGCCGCAGCTCGATCAAGCAGGTCGCCTCCGGCCGCTTCGGCGTCACCTCGGAGTACCTCACCCACGCCGACGACATCCAGATCAAGATGGCGCAGGGCGCCAAGCCCGGCGAGGGCGGCCAGCTGCCCGGCCACAAGGTGTACCCGTGGGTGGCCAAGACCCGGCACTCCACGCCGGGCGTGGGGCTCATCAGCCCGCCGCCGCACCACGACATCTACTCCATCGAGGACCTCGCCCAGCTCATCCACGACCTGAAGAACGCCAACCCGCAGGCGCGGGTGCACGTCAAGCTGGTCGCGGAGGTCGGCGTCGGCACCGTGGCGACGGGCGTCTCCAAGGCGCACGCCGACGTGGTGCTCATCTCCGGCCACGACGGCGGCACGGGCGCCTCGCCGCTCACCTCGCTCAAGCACGCGGGCGGACCCTGGGAGCTCGGCCTGGCCGAGACCCAGCAGACGCTGCTGCTCAACGGGCTGCGCGACCGCATCGTCGTGCAGGCCGACGGCCAGCTCAAGACCGGTCGCGACGTCGTCGTGGCCGCGCTGCTGGGCGCCGAGGAGTTCGGCTTCGCGACCGCACCGCTCGTCGTCTCGGGCTGCATCATGATGCGGGTCTGCCACCTCGACACCTGCCCCGTGGGCGTCGCCACGCAGAACCCCGTCCTGCGCAGCCGCTTCGCCGGCAAGGCCGAGCACGTCGTGAACTTCTTCGAGTTCATCGCCGAGGAGGTGCGCGAGCTGCTCGCCGAGCTCGGCTTCCGCACCCTCGACGAGGCGGTCGGCCAGGTCGGCTCGCTCGACGTCGTCCAGGCGGTCGACCACTGGAAGGCGGCCGGTCTCGACCTGACGCCGATCCTCCACGCGCCCGACCTCGCGGCGTTCCCCGACCAGGACCTGCGCTGCACCAAGGCCCAGGACCACGGGCTCGAGAAGTCGCTCGACGTCACCGAGCTGGTGCCGCTGGTCCAGCCGGCCCTCGAGAGCGGCGAGCCGGTCCGTGCCCAGGTCGAGGTCCGCAACGTCCACCGCACCGTCGGCACGATCCTCGGCCACGAGGTCACCAAGCGCTACGGCGGCGCGGGGCTGCCCGACGGCACGATCGACCTCACGCTCGTGGGCTCGGCCGGCCAGTCCTTCGGCGCGTTCGTCCCGAAGGGCGTGACCCTGCGCCTCGAGGGCGACGCCAACGACTACGTCGGCAAGGGCCTGTCGGGCGGGCGCATCGTGGTGCGCCCCGACCGCGCGGCGCCGTTCCGCGCCGACGAGCAGATCATCGCCGGCAACGTCATCGGCTACGGCGCGACCTCGGGCCGCATCCACATCCGCGGTGGGGTCGGCGAGCGGTTCTGCGTGCGCAACTCCGGCGCCTGGGCCGTCACCGAGGGTGTGGGCGACCACGCCTGCGAGTACATGACCGGCGGGCGCGTCGTCGTCCTCGGCAAGACGGGCCGCAACTTCGGGGCCGGCATGTCGGGCGGCGTCGCCTGGGTGCTCGACCTCAAGGCGCACCGCGTCAACACCGAGCTCGTCGAGCTCGGCCCGGTCGAGGGCGAGGCCGCCGCGGAGCTCGAGCAGCTCGTGCGCGACCACGCCGAGGAGACCGGCTCGGAGATCGCGGCCGAGCTGCTGGCCGACTGGCCCGCCGCGCTGGCGCGCTTCACCGAGATCATGCCCACCGACTACCGCGTCGTGCTCGAGGCCAAGGCGAAGGCCGAGGCCGAGGGGCTCGACGACAACGCGATCGCCAACGCGATGATGGGAGCCCTCCATGGCTGACCCGAAAGGCTTCTTGAAGCACACCCGCGAGGTCGCCCCCCGGCGACCGGTCGAGGAGCGGGTGAAGGACTGGAACGAGGTCTACCCCGACGGCATCGGCCGCGCGCTGCTGCCGATCATCTCGCCCCAGGCCGGGCGCTGCATGGACTGCGGCATCCCGTTCTGCCACCAGGGCTGCCCGTTGGGCAACATCATCCCGGAGTGGAACGACCTGGTCTGGCGCGACGACTGGGAGGGCGCGATCGAGCGCCTGCACGCGACCAACAACTTCCCGGAGTTCACCGGCCGCCTGTGCCCCGCGCCCTGCGAGACCGCCTGCGTGCTGGGCATCAACCAGGACCCGGTGACCATCAAGAACGTCGAGGTCTCGATCATCGACCGGGCCTGGGAGAGCGGCTTCGTGCGCCCCCAGCCCCCGGAGTGGCTCTCCGGTCGCACCGTGGCGGTCGTCGGGTCCGGACCGGCGGGCCTCGCCGCCGCCCAGCAGCTCACCCGGGCCGGGCACACCGTGGCGGTCTACGAGCGGGCCGACCGCATCGGCGGGCTGCTGCGCTACGGCATCCCCGAGTTCAAGATGGAGAAGAAGCACCTCGACCGGCGCCTGGACCAGATGCGCCGCGAGGGCACCGTCTTTCGCACCGGGGTCTCGGTCGGCGAGGACCTGACCGCCGACTCGCTGCGCGACCGCTACGACGCCGTCGTGCTCGCGGTGGGCTCCACGGAGCCGCGCGACCTCGGCGCCACCGGGCGCGACCTCGACGGCATCCACCAGGCGATGGAGTACCTCCCGCAGGGCAACCGCGTCGCGGTCGGTGAGGAGGTCGAGGACCAGATCCTCGCGACCGACAAGGACGTCGTCATCATCGGCGGCGGCGACACCGGCGCGGACTGCCTCGGCACGGCCACCCGCCAGGGTGCCCGCTCGGTGACGCAGCTGGAGATCATGCCGGAGCCGTCGGACTCCCGGCCCTCCGGTCAGCCGTGGCCGACGTACCCGATGACCTTCAAGATCTCCTCGGCCCACGAGGAGAACGGCGAGCGCGTCTACTCGGTCTCGACGAAGGAGTTCCTCGGCGACGAGGACGGGCGCGTGCGCGCCCTGCAGGTCGTCGAGGTCCGCTTCGTCGACGGGCGCTTCGAGGAGGTCGAGGGCACCGAGCGCGAGCTCCCCGCCCAGCTCGTCCTCTTCGCGATGGGCTTCACCGGCCCCGAGAAGCCGGGGCTGCTCGAGCAGCTCGGCGTCGAGCTCGACGCCCGCGGCAACGTCGTGCGCGACAAGGCCTACACGACCTCGGTCCCGGGCGTCTTCGTCGCCGGCGACGCGGGCCGCGGTCAGTCGCTCATCGTCTGGGCCATCGCCGAGGGCCGCGCGGCGGCCTCCGCCGTCGACGAGTTCCTCACCGGCTCGACGACGCTGCCCTACCCCGTCGCGCCCACCGAGCGCCCGCTCGTCGTCTGAGAATCCGGGTCGGACATTTCCCGGCTGGCCGGGGACCAGTGCACCTGGGGGGCAGAATTCCGCCCCCCAGGTGCACCTTTCCCCGGCTGACCGGGGAAACGCCCCCGGGCCAGCCCGGCCTGCTGTTGGATCGATCCAAGGGTGAGTAGGGTTTCAGCTGTGAGAAGAGCGAAGATCGTCTGCACCCTCGGCCCGGCGACCAGCACCGAGCGGCGCATCCGCGAGCTGGTCTACGCCGGCATGGACGTGGCCCGGTTGAACATGAGCCACGGCGACCACGCCGACCACGCCGAGTCCTACCGTCTGGTGCGCGAGGCGTCCGACGCCAGCGGCCACGGCGTCGCGGTCCTGGCCGACCTCCAGGGCCCGAAGATCCGCCTCGAGCGCTTCTCCGGCGGTCCGGTGCAGCTGCGCCGCGGCCAGCGCTGGACGATCACGACCCGCGACGTCGACGGCAACGACGAGATCTCCGGTACGACGTACAAGGGCCTGGCCGGCGACGTCGCCCCGGGTGACCCGCTGCTGATCGACGACGGCAAGGTGCGCCTGCGCGTGCTCGAGGTCGTCGACGGCACCGACGTGGTCACCGAGGTGCTGGTGGCCGGCAAGGTCAGCAACCACAAGGGCATCAACCTGCCCGGGGTCGCCGTCTCCGTGCCCGCGATGTCGGAGAAGGACATCGAGGACCTGCGCTTCGCGCTGCACCTGCCCGTCGACTTCGTCGCGCTGAGCTTCGTGCGCGACGGCAAGGACGCCGAGGACGTGCGCCGGATCATGCGCGAGGAGGGCGTGATGCGCCCGGTCATCGCCAAGATCGAGAAGCCTCAGGCCATCGAGAACCTCGACGACGTGATCTCGGCGTTCGACGGCTTCATGGTCGCCCGCGGCGACCTGGGCGTGGAGTGCCAGATGGAGGAGGTGCCGTTCTTGCAGAAGACGATCATCGACCGGGCCCGCCTCAACGCCAAGCCGGTCATCGTCGCCACGCAGATGCTCGAGTCGATGATCAGCAGCCCGTCGCCGACCCGCGCCGAGGCCAGCGACGTCGCCAACGCCGTGCTCGACGGCGCCGACGCCGTGATGCTCTCGGGCGAGACCAGCGTGGGGGAGTACCCCGTCCACACCGTCGAGACGATGGCCCGCATCATCCAGGCCACCGAGGCCCACGCGCTCGAGCAGCACGAGGTCGGCACCCTGCGCGCGCTGCCCTTCGAGCCGCGCACCAAGTCGGGCGTGATCACGAAGGCGGCCGGCGAGGTCGCCGAGCGGGTCGAGGCGAAGTACGTCGTCGCGTTCACCACGACCGGCGACTCGGCGCGCCGCATGTCACGCCTGCGCGGCCCGATCCCGATCCTGGCCTTCACCCCCGAGGCGCAGACCCGCTCGCAGCTCGCGCTGTCGTGGGGCGTCGAGACGTTCAAGACCGCCTCGGTCGAGCACACCGACGAGATGGTGCGCCAGGTCGACGAGCAGCTGCTGCAGATCGGTCGGGTCAAGGAGGGTGACCTCGTGGTGATCATCGCGGGTGCACCTCCCGGCATCCCGGGCTCGACCAACGCGCTGCGCGTGCACCGGATGGGCGACGCGATCAACGAGGTGGCGCCGGCCTACCGTCGCAGCTGACCTGCGGTTGACCTAGGGCTGACCTGCGGCCGACCTGCACGTGCCCGTACACGGCCCGCAGGGGTGTCCCGGGTGGGATTCGAACCCACACTGGATGAGGTTTGAGCTCATTCTCTCTGCCATTGGAGTACCGGGACCTCCGCGGCGCCCGAGGCTACTAGACGCTTCGGGCGCCGGCCCAGGGCACCTCGACAGAAGTCGACTCGATCACTAGACTTTGCCCCGTGCGCCTGACGTCGGTCGTGACCTCCCCCTGGCGGGGCCTGCTGCTCGGGTGGGCGGAGCGCAGCCAGTGCGGGGCGCTCATCAACGCCCGCGCCGCGGCGGTCGGGTGCTCGCGTGCGCGCCTCGAGCGGGCCGAGGTCGAGACCTGGCTGGCCGAGCGCGTCGAGGCGACCGCGGTCGCGGCGAGCGGCGCCGTGTCGGGGCGCGTGCGCACCGTCACCTCCGCGCGCTGAGGCGCGGTCACCGCCCGGCGGCCCCACCGCTCCATGGCCTAACGTTCGGTGCGTGAGCGAGCAGCAGTCCGGCACGGCACGCACGGCGCGCACGGTCGTCGTGGCCGAGGACGAGGTGCTGATCCGCATGGACCTCGCCGAGATGCTGACCGAGGAGGGTTACGAGGTCGTCGGCCAGGCCGGCGACGGCGCGCGGGCCGTCGAGCTCGCCGAGCAGCACCGTCCCGATCTCGTCATCCTCGACGTGAAGATGCCCGTCCTGGACGGCATCGCCGCCGCCGAGCAGATCGCGGCCGCGCGGATCGCGCCGGTCGTCATCCTCACCGCCTTCAGCCAGCGCGACCTGGTGGAGCGCGCCCGCGACGCCGGCGCGATGGCGTACCTCGTCAAGCCGTTCACCCAGGCCGACCTCGTGCCGGCCATCGAGATGGCGCTGAGCCGCTACTCCGAGCTGACGCAGCTGGAGGCGGAGGTCTCGGGGCTCACCGAGCAGCTCGCGACCCGCAAGGCGGTCGAGCGCGCCAAGAGCCTGCTGATGGAGCAGCTCGGCCTCACCGAGCCCGAGGCGTTCCGCTGGATCCAGAAGACGGCGATGGACCTGCGCCTGTCGATGCGCCAGGTCGCCGAGGGCGTCGTCGAGCACGGCCCCGGACTGGCCGGCTCCTGACCGACCGACTCACCCTGGGGGGCGTGGCGCGACCGCCTGACGAGCTACCCCTGACGTGGTTCGTGTGACAGTCCGATAACGGTCTGATTTCCCGCGAGATCCCGCCGGTTCGCGCTGGCGCAATCCGCCGTTCGCACCCCTAGACTGCGGGGCGGCATCCGGCCGGGTGCCCGTGAGGAAGGACTCCTGATCAATGGTTCGACCACGTGCCCCCCTCGGGGCCATGGGGAGAGGCCTCGCGGTCACGCTCCTGATGGTGCTCGTGGCGCCGCTGCTCCTGCTGATCACCAGCAGGTCCGCTGACGCCGTCACCCTCTGCGTACCCAAGAAGGACGAGACCGCCTGCATCGCCGGGACCATGGGCAGCCGCTCCGACCCGATCGCCGACGTCGACGTCGTGCTCACCAAGCCCGACGGCACCACCGAGTCGCAGACGACGGCCGCGGACGGCAAGTTCTCCTTCCAGGTCGACGCGGCCGGCGACTACCTCGTCGGCGTCGACCCCGACACCCTGCCGAAGGGCTCGGAGCTGCGGCCGCCGGCCAACCCGTCCCTCGCGGGCCCCGACGGTGCCCTCAAGGTGACCGTCGCGCTGGGCCAGACCCGCGCCGCGACCCTGACGGTCCGCGCCGCCGACTACGACGACAGCACGAGCAAGCTGGAGGAGGTCGTGCAGTCGGGCTTCAACGGCCTGCGCCTCGGGCTGCTGCTGGCGCTGGCCTCGGTCGGCCTGTCGCTCATCTACGGCACGACCGGCATCTCCAACTTCGCGCACGCCGAGCAGGTGACGCTCGGCGGCATGGTCGGCTACGGCTTCGCCAACGTGCTGGGCCTGCCGCTGTGGATCGCGGGCATCCTGGTGATCCTGGTCTGCGCCGCCACCGGCTACGGCCAGGACCGCCTGCTCTGGCAACCACTGCGCCGGCGCGGCCTCGGCCTCACCCAGCTGATGATCGTGACGATCGGTCTGTCGCTGGCAATGCAGTACGCCTTCCAGTACTTCGTCGGCTCGCGCACCGTCCGCGTGGTCGTCGAGAGCGCGACCTCGGTCGAGCTCGGCCCGATCCGCACCACGACCCTCTCGCTGGTGTGCATGGCCATCGCGATCGTCGTCCTGATCGTGGTCGGCTTCGCGCTCCTGCGCACCCGTATCGGCCGCGCGACCCGGGCGGTCTCCGACAACCCGGCGCTCGCCCAGGCCTCCGGCATCGACACCGATAAGGTGATCCGCCTGGTGTGGACCGTGGCCATGGGCCTCGCGGGTCTCTCGGGCATGCTCTACGCCCTGGTCGTCAACGGCATCAAGTGGGACACCGGCCTGCAGATCCTGCTGCTGCTCTTCGCCGCGGTGACCCTCGGTGGCCTCGGCACGGCGTTCGGGGCCCTCATCGGCTCGATCGTCATCGGCCTCGTCGTCGAGATGTCGCCGCTGGTCATCCCCGGTGACTTCAAGTACGCCGCCGCGCTGCTCATCCTCATCCTGCTCCTGCTCGTGCGGCCCCAGGGCCTGCTCGGGCGAGCGCAACGGGTCGGCTGAGGTCCGAGGAAGCAGGAGAGAGAACTCAGATGGACGACATCCAGAACATCCTCGGCGCGATGATGCGCGTGGCGATCGACCCGCAGACCGCGGCCGTCGCGATCGCCGTCATCGGCCTCAACATCCACTTCGGCTACACCGGCCTGCTCAACATCGGGCAGTCGGCGTTCATGCTCCTCGGCGCCTACGGCTTCGCGATCTCGATCACCCAGGGCATCCCGATGTTCTTCGCGATCCTGATCGGCCTCGCGCTCGCCCTGGTCTTCGCGCTGGTGCTCGGCGTCCCGACGCTGAAGCTGCGCGGCGACTACCTCGCCATCGTCACGATCTCGGCCGCCGAGATCATCAGGTACGTCGGACGCTCGGTCGGCATCGGCTGGCTCACCGACCTCACCAAGGGCGCCCAGGGCATCCCCGGCAGCCAGTACCGCGCGCCGTTCACCAACCTGTCCTTCTTCGGTGACGGCAACACGACGCTGCTGCCGTTCAACTACACCGACGTCGCGGGCGGCTCGGTCGTGGTCCGCCTGCTCGGGTGGGTCGTGGTCATCGCCCTGGTCGTGCTGCTGGTCCGCATCGCCCGCGGCAAGCTCGCCCTGGCCGGGGCCGCCCGCACGGGCGCGATGGTCGGCATCGTGGTCGTGGCCGCGCTGATCTGCCTGTTCCTGGTCCCCGTCACGCAGCGCAACACCGGCGCCAACGGCCTCTGGTTCACGGCGGTGGCGTGGACGGTCGTCGGCCTCAGCGTGCTGCTGCTGCTCGGCCTGACCCGCAGCCCGTGGGGCCGGGCGCTGCGCGGCGTCCGCGAGGACGAGGACGCGATGCGTTCGCTCGGCAAGAACGTCTTCGCCATCAAGATGCAGGCGCTGGTCATCGGCGGTCTCTTCGGTGCCCTCGGCGGGATGATGTACGTCCTGCCGGCGACCGTGCAGCCCGACTCGATGGGCCGCACGCTGACCTTCTTCTGCTACACGGCCCTGCTGCTCGGCGGCGCCGCCACGATCTGGGGTCCGGTGCTCGGGTCGCTGATCTTCTACGTCGGCCGCGCGTTCGTCATCGCGGTCTCGCAGACCTACCTGCAGGACGGCAGCAGCCCGATCGGGTTCATGTCGAACCAGCAGACCCAGCAGTTCGCCTTCATCGTCGTCGGTGTGGCCCTGATGCTGCTGGTGATCTTCCGTCCACAGGGCATCCTGGGTGACAAGAGGGAGCTCCGGTTCAATGTCTGAGACCAGCACGCCGCCCACTGGCAGCACAGGGGGCGCGCTCGCCGACCCGGCCGAGCGCCGTCGACTGATGTCGACGGTGACGCCGGAGCCGGGCGCGGCCAAGGCCGACTCGATCCTCAAGGTCGACAAGATCACCCGTCAGTTCGGCGGCATCACCGCCGTCGACGTCGAGCACCTCGAGGTCCAGCGCGGCATCATCACCGCGCTGATCGGACCCAACGGTGCCGGCAAGACGACGTTCTTCAACCTGATCACCGGCTTCGACAAGCCGACCTCCGCCGGTCACGGCGCGCACTGGGAGTTCGACGGGCGATCGCTCAACCGCACGTCGGCCTCGTCGGTGGCGCGCTCGGGCATGGTCCGCACCTTCCAGCTGACGAAGTCGCTGAGCCGGATGACGGTGATGGAGAACATGATGCTCGGCGCCCAGGGGCAGGCGGGGGAGAGCCTGGCCAAGGCGCTGTTCCGTCCGTTCTGGGCCAGCGAGGAGAAGCAGATCGAGCAGAAGGCGCTCGAGCTGCTCGAGCGGTTCAAGCTGCACGAGAAGCGCACCGACTTCGCGGGCTCCCTCTCGGGCGGCCAGCGCAAGCTCCTCGAGATGGCCCGGGCGCTGATGAGCGACCCGAAGATGATCATGCTCGACGAGCCGATGGCCGGGGTGAACCCCGCCCTGACCCAGTCACTGCTGGGCCACATCCAGAGCCTGCGCGACGAGGGCATGACCGTGCTCTTCGTCGAGCACGACATGCACGTCGTACGGCACATCTCCGACTGGGTCGTGGTCATGGCCGAGGGCCGCGTCGTCGCCGAGGGGGCGGCGGACAGCGTCATGTCCAACCCCGCGGTCATCGACGCCTACCTCGGGGCACACCACGACACCGACCTCGGTGACGACGAGCTGCTCGAGGACTCGACGATGGAGCGCCTCGAGCACGAGGTCGCCGAGGAGCAGGCAGAGCGCGAGGAGGGCAAGTCGTGAGCGTGCAGACCGAGAACAGGGCCGGCAGCAGGACCGCGGTCATCGAGGCCAAGGACCTCGTGGCCGGCTACCTGCCCGGCGTCAACATCCTCAACGGGTGCTCGCTCGTCGCCTACCCGGGCGAGATGATCGGCATCATCGGCCCCAACGGCGCAGGCAAGTCGACGCTGCTCAAGGCGATGTTCGGTCTGGTGAAGATCCGCTCCGGCAATGTGCACCTCGGCGAGCGCGACATCACCAACCTGAAGGCCAACCGCCTGGTGGAGATGGGCGTCGGCTTCGTGCCGCAGACCAACAACGTGTTCCCCTCGCTCACCATCGAGGAGAACCTCCAGATGGGGCTCTTCCTGCGCCCGTCGAAGCTGCGCGAGCGGCTCGACGCGATGTGGGACCTGTTCCCCAACCTGCACGAGCGGCGCAGCCGCTCCGCGGGTGCGCTGTCGGGTGGTGAGCGCCAGTCGCTCGCCATGGCCCGGGCGCTCATGATGGAGCCGTCGGTGCTGCTGCTCGACGAGCCGTCGGCCGGTCTGTCGCCGGTGCGTCAGGACGAGACGTTCCTGCGCACCCGCAAGATCAACAAGACCGGTGTCTGCGTCGTGATGGTCGAGCAGAACGCCCGTCGCTGCCTGCAGATCTGCGACCGCGGCTACGTCCTCGACCAGGGTCGCGACGCCTACTCCGGCACCGGCCGTGAACTCGCCAACGACCCGAAGGTCATCGAGCTCTACCTCGGCACCCTGGCCAAGGACGTCGACGAGGCCAAGGGCGACTCCGCGCACTGAGTCCCGCCCGGGCCCCGCGCCGGCCCTGGCGCGGCGAGTGGGCATTTCCCCGGTCAGCCGGGGAAAGGTGCACCTGGGGGGGCGCAATGTCGCCCCCCAGGTGCACCTTCCGCCCGCCAGGCCGTCGCCCGTGCGCGGCCCCTCAGCTGGCCTGGGAGGCCATCAGGGTGCGGATGCGAGACGCCAGCTGCTCGGGGCGGCTCAGGTCGCTCCACGTGACGCGGATGCACCGCCACCCGGTCGCCTCGACGATCCGGTCCTCCCGGTGCTTCTCGCGCACCACCACGTCGCTCGCGGAGTCGCCGGGTGCCAGCAGCTGCTGGTACTTCACCCGCCCGTCGAACTCGAGGAACACCCGGTGC
>Ga0325401_1003502_pt1 | contig 14441 bp, 10 predicted proteins | sample PopdelMetagenome_FD_205666 | JGI IMG/M metagenome (GOLD analysis project Ga0325401, IMG submission 205666) | Populus deltoides microbial communities from Bellville, Georgia, United States - Xylem-PdKOR-R2 | ecosystem: Host-associated > Plants > Phyllosphere > Stem > Wood/Secondary xylem | place...
GACCACTATCTACCAATCCACGAGCAATCTCCTCCATTTGTCGCTTCGATAACACCAAAATGCTCCCAAAAGATACATAAACCACTGATGATTTAGTCTTTGAGTTCAACCATTCAGTGTAATCCTCCGAGCCTTGGAAAAGATCCCCTCCAAAGGATTTATCCAACGGATCTTTTCCATCCAAGAAAGCAGATGGAATCAATGGCCCGATTCCAATCAAGTTGAACTTTTCAGTGGCATTCATAGCTACCAATTCCAATGCATCGAAAGAGTTGACAAGCACTTTTGGGTTGGTTTCTTGGCTGAGCTGCTCCAGCTGCTCTTGAAACATCTCGAGTGCAAAAGCATAAGTATTTGAAGGAAGTACAAACGAGGGAAGGTCACGGCTAGCAAGTGGTGGGAGCCCTGGTAACTCAATAGCATACGAAGTGTCCTTGCAATTATTGAAGATATCACCATAACCATTGAAGTAATAGTAATAGATGTCAAAGACAGTTGCAGGCTGGGTCCAAAGAAGTGCTGCTGGGAGATGCTGTGCGCGTGCCACCTCAGCTGCAAATTGTAGAAGCGTCGTGTAAACCAAACAAGTGACGGGCTTTCCTTCTTTTGCACTATCTACGATAAGCTCATTGAGAGTCTGTGAGCCTCGACGTTTGAGCTCAGACGTGAAATGATCTCTGTCATCTTCAGGTTTAAACCCGTCGTCATATCCATCTGAAAAGGTAACGAATGACAAACCGTCAGGAAACAAAGTTTTGGACATGCGGCGGCCGGCAGAGAGAGAGGTAACAAGGGTGACGAGAACACCAATACGTGTCAGACCCTTTGCGAATTGGAGGGCAGGATTTATGTGGCCTTGTGCGGGATAGGTTAACAGAAGGAAGTGAGGTTGCACCGCCATGGTGATTGCTTCTGTGGCGGCGGAAGACTGGCGTCTGGTGAGTTTGACTAGATGGAGTGATCAGCAAAAGGTTTTGTTTGCTCTAGCCAGAAATTACGAGGAAAAAAGCTACTAGCAAGACTAACTACAATCACTTGCGTACAGGGGAAGGCCTCCTTATATCATATAAGTGGAAGTGAAAGGTGACGTTTGTAGTGACGATTAGGAGATTCTTTATTTCCGTGTTTCAAAAGATTTTTAAAGGATTTTGATTTTTTTTTATTTTAAATTATTTTGATGTATTAATATTAAAATTAAAATTTAAAATTTAACAAAAAATTTTAATATTTTTTAAATAAAAAATATTTTAAAAAATATAAATAACAAATATGCTTTAATTAATGCTGATGTAACATGCTTATGTCGGTATGTTCGTGGAGCTAAATTTAAAAAGGAAGAGATGGCAAAGCTCAGATGTGGTCTGTCTCAATTTATAATTATTTATTTATTATTGTTATTCTTTTGTATTTTTATTAATTTTGCATAAAATAATGGTTATAATAAGAGGCTCGTAGATTAGTTGATTGTTATAATAATAGACTTGTTGATGTGTACTTTGTGGCTTGTATTGAAGTAGATACCAAATGACCAGCGCACATACAGCACACACGTATGTTAATATTAACATTAAAAAAAATAAATTAAAAGATGAATATAGTGAATCATGAATTAGATTAGTGCTATGCTTGTTTGTTTCTTCTTGTTTCTTTGATTTTTTTAATCAATGTTTATTTTGTTAATTATATTATTTAATATTAAATTTATTTTTTATTTGGTTATTATATTTTCATGACACGGATCATGAGTTTAAGGGGTTAACGTAGTTGGCTCGCGTTTTTTTTCTTAATTAACTTTTCTTTGACAATCTCATTATTTAATACTATGTTGATTAAGAATTAGATTCTATGATTTTTTTTGTTTGCTTTTTATTAGGTTATTCTGGCCTCATGACGCGAGAATAATACTTAACGGGTTAACCTGAGTTGACTTAAGTCATTTTTTGTGTCTTTTTTTAAATTGAATTTTTTTTTCAATTTCATCATTCAACATTGGATTTGTTGGGAATTGAGTTTTGTAATTTATTTTGATTTGCTTTCTATGAGAATATATTAGTCTCGCGATTAGGGTCGCAAGTTTTGGCATTTTAACCTTGGTTAAATCATATTATTTTTTTAATTTTCTTTCTAAGATGTTATTTCGGTCTCATAACTCGAGTTATAGATCCTTCAACATTGAATTTGCTTTTTATTTGTTCTCACGACCCGAGTTGCAGGTTTGACAGGTTAACCCAGTAGACATAGTTTTATTTAAAAAAAAATTATACCTCCATTTTATCATTTAATATTATGTTTAATTAGGAATTAAATTTAATGATTTATTTTAGTTTGCTTTTTATTATGTTATCCCGGCCTTGTGACTAAAGAATAATGCTTAACGGGTTAACCAATGTTGACTCGACATGTTTTGTTTGTCTTTTTTAATTAAATTTTTTAAAAATTCCATCGTTGAGTCCGACATGGTCAATTAGGAGCTGGGTTTCATAATTTGTTTTGATTTATTTTATATAGGGTTATTTCAGTTTCATGACTAGACTCGTGGATTCAACAAGTTAACCCTAGTTAAATCAGGTTGTTTTTATTTTCTTTATATGTAGAGTTATCTCAATTTTATGACTCAGATCAAATGTTTGATGGGTCAACTTGAGTCACTTTTTTAGATCATTTTTTAATTGATTTTTTTTAATTTCATCCTTTCACACTGGGTTGATTGAGAATTAGGCTTTATAATTTGTTTTGATTTGTTTTCCATTAAGTTATTATAGTCTCATAACTGGAGTCGTGGATTTGACATGTTGATCTAAGTCAATCCAATATGTTGTTATTTTAATATTAAAAAAAGATGTCATCTTGAATGTTTTTTAGTCAAACTATTTTTTTGTAGGTCATCCGGATTATTTTGGACCCGTAAAGTCAACCGGTTTATATCGAGTCAACCCTCTCATGGTTAAATTTTTTTCCAATAGAAAAAAAATAGCAGCATTTGAATATTATTCTTACGTTCAAGAAAAAATTGACTTGACTCATAACACAGCGCGGGTCAATAATTTAGTGTACAGGTTTGATTTTTTAAGTTTAAATTTTAAAATCATTATTAAAGAAAATTTACAAAGACACCTTTAAAAAATCATTTTGAAAAAAAAACTTTATCATATTTGAATTTGAGGATATTAAAAAAAAATTGATGGGTGTATGCAAAATCATTAGTAATAATAAGAATGAGTTGTTGTTGAAATGCAATTCATGAATTTCAAACTATTATCCTACAATTATTTTCCTATTTGCATTATCAATACAACTAAAAAAATACATGGGTTCAATTTAACTATGTTCATATTATGAATAGTTAATTAACCTAATATGGTATTTGGTTGGTTTATAACAAATTGTGTTGTAGTTTGGGGCTTGTTTAGTAGTGTGATTGTGGTTATTTTTCAAAGTATTTTTCGTGCCAAAATGCATCAAAATAAATTTTTTTATTTTTTAAAAATTATTTTTAAGATCAGCGCATCAAAATGATCCAAAAGATACAAAAAAATAATTTTTAACAATTTTTTTTTTGAAAACATGAGTACAACTGCGTTTTCAAATGCTCACCTAGGTGGTTGATACCAGCTAAGTGAAGGTGAGATCGCAGGTTCGAGGCTGGTCACAATGTTTGTTTTCAAAAGTCATATAGTTTTTTTTTGTTTGAAAAAAATAGATAACTCGTCATTTATCTCTTTTATAGTTTTAAAGCATCCCAGACTTGTGGGTTTCTCTTAGACCCATGAGACTTTGTTTTGTTATGTTAAGCAAATTTGTCATTTGGGTTTATTTTTTTAGGTTTTTTTCCCCAACTTAATCCTTTAATATAGGATTTTTTATTGTTTTTTTCTTGGTTTTTTTTGCCCTTTTTCTTAATCTTTTTTTTTTCAATTCCTTTATTTAATATAGAATTTTTATTTAATCTTATTCTTAAGTATTGGGTTGATGGTAAGTTAATTTTTGTACTTTTATAGTATAGTAAAATAAATAATAATAACTCAACTTAATGAAATTCATAACTCGAGTCACAGGTTTAACGGACTGACTAGGGCTAGCCCAACCTATTTCTTTTCTTTCCTTAGATATTTTTCATTTGGACTTTTTTAGCTGACAAGGTCATATCATTGCAACTCCCACAAGATTTAATTTAAAACCCGAGCTTAGCAAATAGTTAGGTTAATGGTTTTTACATTGGAATCATTGTATTGACATTGATAACAATGCTAAAAAAATTCTTATGGCCTAAATATTATTTTTTTCCAACCCACGGTGAAAGTGTGTGCAATAAACTAGTATTATGCTAGGGAATTAATACATATCATATTGCATCAAATAAAATAAAAATTCATTTTAATTTAAAAATAAAAATTCATTTTAATCCAAAAATTAAAATGATTAATGTAACAATAAAGGCCAATGAGCGTCAATAGAATGAAACCTGTAAAAATTTGTCTAACAACTTGACTGAGCATAGTTGTCAAATTTGATTCAAAGAGAAAAGAACTTGGATTACCATCAACTCAAGAGTTAATGGATTAACTCAAGTCAATTATTTATATTAAAAAGATAATAGTTTAGTTTTTTAAATATTAATAATGACTTGATCGGGTTTAGTCTGGTCAGATAAGTTATTAAAAACTAGATGGATCAGCCTTGTTTCATCAAGTTAATGTCTGATTTGATTCAACTAGAACCACTATTTTATTTAGGTTTCGAATCTCAATTTTCCAAGATGGATCCACCATTACGCCTTACCATGTTTAACAACTACTTGAATGATGGCTCATGATTTGTCACGGCTCAAAGTTATTTTTTTTCTAACATAAAAAAAGATGTCTAGATAATAATAATTCAAGTAAATCAAGGCTAACTTAAATAATACATGATTTGAGATATGAAATTGGGTTAACCCAACATAAAAGAAAGTGAAAAAAATTATAAAGTTCAAGACCTAATAATCTAATGTCAAATGATGAAGTTACAAAAAAAATCAATTTCAAATAAAGAAACGTAAAAGAAAAAAAGTTGAGTAAACCCGAGTTAACTTAACTAACTCATTACTTGCAATGTAAGGTATGAATAAAAAATAAAATTAAAATTAAAAAAGAACACAAAAAAGACCAAAGTTAGATATAAAAAAACACTAGAAAAAAAAACCGAGTTAACTCAAGTTAACTTAACTAAACTACACTTAGGATAACCCCATAGAAAGGAAAGCATAAAAATAACAAAAGATCAAGGACCAATGATTTAATCTCCAATGATAAAATTAAAAAAAATCAATTTCATAAAATAAAAACGTTAAGAAAAAAATATAAGTCAACCCGAGTTAACTTAACTAACTTATTACTTAGGATATGAGATCAAAATAATCTATAAAAAAGAAAGTGAAATAAATAACGAAGCTTAATGCCCAATAACCAAAAATCAAATGATAAAATTGAAAAAAAAATAAGAAAAGCTTGTCGAGCTAATAACCAGGATTACCATATAGAAAGATAATCATGAAAAAACCACAAGGTAAAATTTATAATCGTAAAAAAATTTAAAACTAAACAACTAAAAATTAAATATTTTTATTTTATTAAGTTTAATTTTGTTAGTATTAATCAATTAAATCACTAAAATTTCATTCAAATCAATATATTTAATTAAAAACCCTACCCGAATGTAGATCTCATACCTAGGACAGCCCACCGGCCCAGAAGACTTTAAAGATGTTCTCAATAAAGATCCGACCCGATCTCATTTCCCGCCACAACTCGTTACTTTCCCGCCGTCAATATATATATAACCCATCTAATCCCGCCCAATTCCATCTCCCGCTCTCTACAGAATCTCTCAATAGCTTCCTCTCCTACCCTATCCCTGAATCCCTCAGCCATGACAGAAGAAGAAGCTCCAAAGCTCATCCCCAACAAACGAAGTGAACCATCCCCTCCCTACATGGGGATAGGGATCTGCACTGACAGTAAACACCACGGGGTATTGTCGCAATCGCTTAACAAGAGGTCCCGAAGGACAAGAAATGGTGATTCTGCCGATACAGATGACTGGTCTTCCATTTTAATGAAAGATCTTCGCACCAGAAGGGTTTTCTCTCCAGTCCCAAGCGCTGTTGACAAACAAGGCATAAAGGGATCTGATAAGGTGGAAAATCATGGGATTCTTTTTGATTCCCAGAATTTCCCAAGTACAAAACTTGCTGATTCTTTGGATGTCAAAGAAGACGTGGGGTATTCCTGCAAAGAGCAGATCATGGAGGATGACATCAATATTTCCAATGGTGAGATTTTGAATGAAGAATGTATGAAAGGAACACCTCCTGATGCAGAGATGTTGAGTTATGGATTCGCTGAAAATGAAGGCAGAAATTCGAAGGAAACGGGACACGCTTCTCAGGAGCTATCTATCGGAAGCGTGCTGAAAAGGGGGCCTGAGAAGAAGGACATTGACAATAATTCTGCAACCAAATTTGTAAGTGGCCCTTTGAAATCTTCATTTACTTGAACATGATTTTTTTTTTCTTGTTTCCTATGATTTTGTGGTGATTAGTCTATCATGACGTCTTGTTAATTTAAGCTAGTGTTGGATTTCTGGAACAGGTCCATAGGCCGTGGTCTCGGCTTAAGGTATTCAAGACCCCAGGTTCAATAAGCTATAGAAGATTGCTTCCATATCTGATGGATATGGTCAAAAATGACTCTTGTAACTTCTCTACTCTTCTCTATTTTCCACCTGTTTGTAGAATCATTGGAGATAACTGATAAGTATATTGCTAACCAAACTATAACGTTAAATTTCATTATGATTGGTTTCCATAGGTGCTCCCAAGAAAACTAACTGCCCAAACACGGAGGGTGGTCCAGGAATATCGATGCATCACTTCCAGAGAGACAGTTCCTTGGAGGGTAATGCTGGTGATTCTGATACTCAGCCACATTGTGTACAATTTCTTGTCAATGGCTCATCTGGTGCCAGTGACTTAAATGTAACATCTCTTGAACAACTTAGTTCAGAGAGGGATTGTTGCGTGAGTTTTAATAGCCACAACTCAGTGAACGATGATTGTTGTTCAAAGCCTCTTGTGAATGAAGAGAACGGAAAAATTGAGATAGGGGCATCTTTAACTGTGCACGCTTCTTGTTTTGATGGTTATTCTACTGATACAAAGCCTGTTAATAGCGAAGAGATGAAAAGAACTGATGTTGGGGTTTCTAGTGATGATCAAGATGTTATGGATGCAAGGCAGAGCTTCTCGTTGATCAAGGAGAAGCACCAATTAAATGAAAGTGATGAAGATGGTCGACATTTTGATCATACTACAGCACATGACACTGTAGGTGTAGAAGAAACTGACACGATGCATCCTTCTGAAGCTGTTGGTCTAAATCATATAGGCCCTGATTTGTTCGATACTGAAAGAATCAGCAGGACTTGTCACACGAAGAAGGAAGTTGATCTTAAAGGTGGTGTTTTGGAAAAAAGTGATGACTCAAATGAAGAGTCTATCCAGCTGACCCCAGTCACTCCACGGGATAGTGATATTTTTGATAAACCAGAGGCCTACACCAATGTGGATAGCAGAGTTAAATGTGTCTCAAAGAGAGTTGATCGAGTTATTGGGAGGCCATTGGATGAAACAACCCCTAGAAGCAATAGATTTGCTGGTGATAACATAATGGACTCCAAGATTTCTAAAAGAAAATTGGTAATTTATCATGAGGAGCCCTTGAGGATAGCTTATTTGCAGGCATAATAAGTGTATATGTTAATCTTCTCGTTCCTCTTTTTTTCTTCACTAATGTAAGCTGCATTTCACATTGGAATAGGGTTTAAATCCATGCTCACAGCTGAAGCTATTTAAGACTCCAAGCTCATTCAGCTATAGAAGATTGCTTCCATATCTGATGGATATCACCAAAGATAGTTCTGGTAATCACTCTCCTTTATGCTAACGGTTATATGGTTTAATTGCATCAGAAGATCGCGGGAGTTCATTTAGGGCTTAAATATCACTAAGCTAACCATTCTTGAAAATAATTTGCTCAGGTGCTTTGGGAAATGTTCATTATCCAAAACTTGAGAAGCGCTCAGAAGAATATCCAGTCTCTCTACGCTCACAACTATCAACTTCTTACCGTAATGAGAATCCCATTGAGAAGTCTGATGGAGAATGTTATCTTGTGAATTGTGATTCTGGCCCTTCACGTACTGGGCAAATCGCCGTGACAGCTACCAATGATGCATATAATGATGCTCAACCAGATTCAACATCTGCTGAACACAACTCCGAAACTCCAGTATCACATGGTTCACTAGAAAAGGAGATTACAGCAGATGTTATATCAGATAAAGATAAGCAGTTAGAGGCTGTCCTTGATATCGTGCCTTCAGTTCATGGAAGCTGCTCACCACCAATGTCATTTTGTTTTGTCTCTGAATGTAGCCTGAACTCAGGGGCACCTGAATTACCTGTCGTTAATGAAGGGGGCTGTACGGCATCAGTATTGAAAATAACTAATTGTGCAAAGCCTGAGGAAGCAGACTCATCCCAAGTTGAAGTCTCCGATCCCTCGGGAATTCCTCCTTTTGGACCCAAGAGGAGTATTCTTAAGAGAAATCCAAGAGGATGCAGAGGAAGTTGCGGATGCTTAAACTGTGCTTCCTTTCGCCTCCATGCAGAAAGGGCATTTGAGTTCTCAAAAAATCAGATGCAAGATGCTGAAGAAGTGGCCTATGATTTGATCAATGAACTCTCTCACCTGAGGACTTTACTGGAGAAATCAACATCTGGTTCCGATGATCACCTTGCTGTCTGTACTGATCAGGTAAATACTGAATGAGCTCAATATGCTTTGAGTCATTCTTCCCACTCTTTCTATCTACAATAGCAAGTAATATACTGTAAAATATTTTGATCTCTTTGCTCTAAATGCTTTAACAGAGTCTATCTCCTAAACCTTGTGATGAGTACATTTAGGCGTTTGCTAGATCCTATGATATCACTTTGTTATGCTCAAACTATAAACATATTTCCATCTTTACCAGACTACATCAACTTACAACAAAATTGAGAAATCATCTCGAATGGAAATCTATGTCACTGAGAATTACAGGGTTTTCCACTTTAACATTGCCTGTGACCTTACCGTGTTGCTTTTTTCTAAAAAGAAGGAAAGAAAAAAGGCAGAAACCTTACTCGATGGCTAGAAGTTTCCTTCTCAGGAGTTTTAAGATTTGTTGCACTCATATCTAATTATCATGTCTTAGAACAATATCATTTATATATGGCAGTGGTGCACATGTATTTTATAAGAGGCCCGCTTCACAGTAGACGTGAAGGATCTATGATTTAATATATGGTAGTCACTTGCTGAGCCGCATTTGTTTCAAGTCTGTTGAATTTGAAGTTTTTTTCTTAATATTCTGTCCATGTAACTAGGATGATCTATTGAGCGTCTTCCTAATTAAGTGGCTTTCTTGCTTTTGTTTTTGGAATTAAGCAATACAGCAATAGAAAGATGATTGAGCTTCTACAAGTTGATTGTTCAAAATACAGACTCTATGGGTTAAGATTATACTGATAAGGTGAACTCATCAAAGGGATGACAAACCAGTAGGCCTGCTTGATTGGTCCATTTGTGATTATATTTAAGCGCATAGATCAGCTGGGTTGCCCTTTTACATTCAGAACAATGCTGTGGACAGTCACTTTCTTCTCATTATGGTTTCTTAATCCTTGAGGAAAAATCTCAACTTTCTTTAGCACTGGGGATGGTCCTAGCTACCCTGTCCCCATAATAACGATATTTATTCCACGAGTGGTGTGTTCTTTATTTAAGTGATGCTAGTGGGCGCTCCAATACTGCTAGATGCATCCTGGTTTTAAAATTGGTAGCCACCGGTGCAGCATCAGTAGAGTCAGTATCTGTCGAGCTACTGAACAAGCTGGAAAAAAAGAAACTGGGAAAAAAGTTACGAAGTGTTGGAATTATTAAACGTTGTTTTATGGCCGATCAAGCATCATTGGACTTGCTTTACTCTTCACTACTTGAGCTGTAATCCAGTCTTTACTTGTGCTGTAATCTAGTTTCCTCTTGACTACTTTATCTAAATAAGCTGAGGTAGTTGCAGCAGCATCACTTGCGTGGCTGCATGTTTTGCAAGGGTGTTCACCTTAGGTTTAGATCGTGTTGCCACTTCCTATATGTTGCTTACAGTTAAGAATACAGAAGTTCTGATGTTGAATTTCCCTGTTATTTTTCCTTCCATTGCATTTTACTCGAATACATGGAACATGTATTCTAAATTTTATCATTTCTTGATTCAGGTAAAAGAAGCCTGCAGGAAAGCATCTGAAGCAGAAGAACTAGCAAAAACACGGCTTAAAGGAATGAATTACGATCTCAGCATCCACTGCAGAATCACAGTAAGTACTGGATAGCATTACAAGCATTTAAACTTGTTCTTCTCTGATGCTCATCCTAGGAAAGATATTACTGTATAATAACTGTGATTCTTGTTATTTCCACGCAGAGTGGAGAGCGACCACGAGTTAGTTTCGCAAATGGAGTGGACGAAAGAGTCATTCCACATGCAGACGTTTGAAGCAAAGCCTAATCAAGACAAATGATGCACTTTGTATGATTATGATTGTTTGGTTTGGTGTATTTTTGCCCTTATGCCTGCCTCCTGAGTACATCACAGACAGATCAAATTTGTTGTTTGCTACAAATTTTTTGCAGAGATGCTTTTAACAGTTGCTTAAAGATGTTACTCGGTGAGTTGTACACAGCAGCTTCAGTTTTTCAAGTTTGATCCCAAGAGAATGAAAATAAGAAAATATAATTTATTCAGGGGATTTCTACTCTTTTGGTGTGTAAGTAGTCGATTCTGTGATTTTCCAGCTACAGTCAATGTGAAGTTCACCTTGGCGTTTGTTTCTTTCCGGATAAAACAGCACAGGAATTTTCGTGGAACAGAACTGTTCGATTTATGCATAGTTGTTAACCTAGAGCCTGATCTAGGTCTGGAAGTTGATTTTGTCCAAATTATTTCTAGATATATATTAAGAGTTAAAAATATCATAAATTATATATATATATATATATATGTATAAATTCGATTCACCTCCACCTTTATAACTAAATTAATCGGATGTGAATGTCAGTTTGGCCATTCCTATTAGATGCTCTGCAGAAAGGCTGCTCAACAGAGATACAGGCGAGTGAGCGGTGCACTGAATTATGTTAGGGATGCTATTATCAACGAAACAAGATAATGTTGGACAGACATGTTTCAGAACGATTTTTTTTTTCTTTTCTGTAACGGGAAATAACTTTCTTCTGCCACTCTCTTCTTGTTCAGAGCAACCTGCCAACCTCCTGTTCTGTAATTGACATGTAACATACAGTGGTTACGTTCATGCACCAATCTGACAGTCCAAATTTTTTTCTTGAGGAAACATTTAATTCCTTCAACATTTAAGTAAACTATTTTTTTTGGAAAGAAAATAACACATATAACCACTGATATTTAGTAAAACTAAACTCAAACAAGAAGCTTTATTATCTGGGGTAGAATTTACAGCCATCAACAACATGAAAAAGGTAGGTGATAAAAACAAAAACAAAAACAAAAGCAAAAAACAAAAGAATTGGATTTTATTTTGGCCTTGGATCAGGCCAACTGTAGCGTGGAGTGCAGGGTATATGCAATGTATCTTCAACCATGGGTTCGGATATCATAAATTTCCAGAAAGGTTTCATGATCCATGACCCTCTCAGAATCTTGAGCGTCTGCACTCAGGAGGGAGACCTTGAGGGAAGCGTTTTAGGTCAGCGCAGTAGTTATAAATCATGAAGTATTTCTGAACCCATCTCAGTCTTCTTCTGCTTGGAGCATCGAGCGCGTTGGTTTGCCATGCACGATCAGAGAAAGAACTGGAAGACCTGGAACCACAGGAAGAAGTGCCATAGGACCAAGTACAGGCATCAGCTTTGAAGTTTCTGTAGTAAGCTGTAAAGGGTGCCTTCGTCCAGTCCGTCTTCACCAACCCGCCTCTTGTAGCCCAGTCATCGGCGTTCCAGAGGCTGGAGTAAATCCTCATGGGCTGGCTCTTGGGGAAAGGAACTCCAATTGATTCGGCATTCTTGAACACCCTTATGGGAAAATTATCCACCAAGAAACTGAAAAGAGACGATGACAGCCGATAAAGAACAGTAGATACAGCCAGATCGAAGAGGCGATTGAATATTACTTACATGATGTGTTGTTGGCTCCAGATGATGGAGTAAGTGTGGAAGTTTCTTGTGGGGTCAAACCAGAGATAGAATTGCTGCTCTCTGTTTCCCTTCCCCTGAGTGAACACATTAGTGTGCAAAATGTAAGGGTCGCCGCTGAGGTTCCCCAAGAACTCGAAGTCGATCTCGTCATGTGTTGCTCCTTGAGAAGACAACTGCATGAAAAAAAAAAAACAACAAACACAAATAAAATACTACCAGTTAGACGTTTAATATAAATTAAAATCATGAATCATGAATATCAATCTATTCAATCTATCCCTTTTGCTTGTAAAATCCAATTCAACCATTTTTATCACATCCAAACAATTTAAAAAACAATTCTCTTCTGGTTTTAAAAACTACGCCCTATTTTTACAAGTACTTGGTGTGGATGACCCTTTTCTTTCCCCTCTGCAGTGAACTGCATATGTAAAATGAATTGGTTATTTAAACAAGTTGTTGACGTAAAGTTAATGCCTTTGATATTTCCCCGGCCCCTCTATAGTGAAGGCATTTTTTCTCGAAAAAATGGATGTATGTGTGACCTTTTTCTTTCCCACGTTAATGGGAGTTTTTCGTAGCAATAATTATTTTTTAAATATTTTTTACTGGGAAATAATATTTTTGATATTAATACATTAAAAAATCTAAAAATATTAAAAATAATGTTAATTTAAAATAAAAATAAAACATAAAAACAAACATTCCTATGTGTGTCATTCTCGTGACCTATTCTATGCGTTAGCTGAAGGCAATGAACACTACCTCGTAGCAAGTTGCTTTCAAATTCATTCTAGTTTGAATATGACTGTATAAGGTATAGTTTACTTATATATAATATATTATGAAATTAAGGGTTAAGCTATTCTTTTTTCTTTTGCTTGTAATCATATACGTACGTAGTAGGCTGTTACAGTGCCAGCAGAGTTGCCGGCAACAAGTTTGAGCTGCATATCAATCCTCCCAAACAAGTATTCCTTCTTGGACTGAAATCCAGACCCAGAAACCTTGTCTAGAGACAGGGAGAGGAGCTGTCCTCCGTTGAATATCTTTGCACGGTGGTCGCCCCATGTCAAGTCAAAATCCTGATAGAAACTACCTGAAGCAACCACCACCATGGAGCAAACTATCAGAAACAGAGAGAATCCATTGCAGAACAACCCCATTTCTTAGTTATATCAAGACTCGAGAGAGGGATAGACAAAGGGGAGAGGAGAGAAGTGTTTGATGCGAGTGTTGGTGATAGGGTTTATGTGGAGAGCTACATGTATATATATATATATAGATAGATGGATAGAGGAGTTTTGCTTGTGAGAGAGAAGAAGAGACGGGGAGGTGAGGGGACGCGTTAGCAATTACTGGGGGAGCTACAGCCCCAAAGCTGGTGACAGCTTAGCACACAATCCCAAGCTGGAAGCTTTTGTTTTTGAGCATGCCAACAGTGTAATTTTGGCAACTTTTCTGGCTTTTAGCATAGAAACTCTGTACATCGATTTTCGCTGTGTTTATTTTTGTATTTAAAAAACGTTCTAAAAGAATTTTGAATTTTGTTTTTGTTTCATATTAATTTTTATTTATGATTTTTAATTATTCTGATGTATTTTTTTTAAAAAAAAATTTTAAAAATAATTTCTAATATATTACCAAACAAAAAAAATATTAAAAATTCTGTTTGAGTTGTATAAGTCTGATTGGATAATTAATTTTTTTAGGTTAGTTTAGCTTACTATTTACACAATCTTATAAATTACTAATATTAGAATAACTGATATTCAGGATTTATTAAATTATAATTTCTTTTTTAATTTAAAGATTCGTGAAATGAAGAATTATTTATTTTCACTACTCACTAAGTAAAAAAAAGAAAAAGAAAACATGTTCAATGATTTTGTTCCATTGAACAAGGGGCAGGGCCCTTTGGTTGTGATTAGAAAAGACCGGCGGTGGATGCCAGCCAGGTGTGGTATGGGAGAATAAAGAGCAGTTGTTCTCATCTGGGACCACCATTGTTTTGTGCTGCACTTGCCCGTCCTGATCTTGCCACGTAGCACCTGGTAAAATCTCAGCCACCCACCCTCTGATTTTTTTCACTCCGGCCATGACAAGCAGCTCTGAAGCTGGATCCATGTT
>Ga0325401_1003503_pt1 | contig 14439 bp, 8 predicted proteins | sample PopdelMetagenome_FD_205666 | JGI IMG/M metagenome (GOLD analysis project Ga0325401, IMG submission 205666) | Populus deltoides microbial communities from Bellville, Georgia, United States - Xylem-PdKOR-R2 | ecosystem: Host-associated > Plants > Phyllosphere > Stem > Wood/Secondary xylem | place...
TTAGCAAACTAATCCTGAAATATACACTGTAAATCTGGATTCTGCTATATATTCAATTAGCTCAGACCACGTGATTTTCTAATGCTTGGCAAAGCTATAACTTCGAACAGTCTATAACGTTAAAAATATAGCAAACACCAATTTCAACACCATCATCACGTGCATTTTCATTCGACATGTACTGTATAAATAGTACACAGCTAATTTCAACAATTATTTAATTAACCCATATAGTTTTTTTTTTTCTTTTCAAACTGGTTTAATTCTATAAAAAAAGAGAGAAGAACTAGGGAGAAAAATCAGTGTTCGTTAAAAAGAAAAGGGCAAAAAAACATTCATTCTACCCTGTAGAGGCAGAATGATTATATTTACCCTTTAGAGGGCGCGCGCGCGGGCACTTTCATGTTTTTCTTTATTATTATTGATGATATGTCAATTTAACTTGATTAGAAATTAAACTCAGACATTAACTGGAGCTATAGATGGAATGAAGGTGCAAATGCTTGTCAGAAGTACCCCACATGCTTGATATTGCTTGATATTCATGTCTTAATCTGGACTGACTTTGAGCAGACTCATTGTTTCGTTTTTCATGGTTCAATAATACTGACGAGGATGATAAGATTAATTCAGAACAAATTATTTTATGTCCCTGTGTTTTGGCCCCATGCATACGGAGTTTCCTTCAAAGCCATTGATGCTTCCTCCATCCTCATTCCCCATTTTGGCATCCAAAGCTCTCTCTCTCTCTCTCTCTCTAGACACACACACTCACCAAAATATATTCCTAGCTACTACACATGCTAAAGTCTGAACTGAGAACAAAACACCATGTGTTAGTTGGCAAAATATACGAATAAAATTAAGGCAAGCTAATTCCAAGGTGATCAGGAAGAGAATGAGTTCATGACTTGATATATTAATAATGGGGGCAACCAGATACGAAATTTTCAGCATATCTACCCATTGCGTACATGCATATATAGCCCTTCGTAATGCACGTAGAGAATGGCCCGCCCTCTTTTCTTTATTCTCTAATCTCCTCCTCGGTTTTGTCTACGAATATTAAAATTAATAAGATATTATTTAAAGAAATCTTGAACTACGGGGATTTGTTGAAGAAAAGTGTCTTTGGATTATTGTGCTCTTCGGGCCGAGGGTTTGAGGTAATCTAGAATCACCGCAAAACACTCCAATAATGAAACTCTACACCGTAATGTTGTTTTTGTTGTTATATTATTATTATTATTATTATTATTTTGGCTTAGTGGTATTCTCAAATAAGTTTGCACATTAATTAAGATTATATATATATTTTTAAAATAATCTTAAGAACATATCCCCATCCAAGTACCATTTATAATACAGTCAAGAGAATAACTTTTATTTCGTGTTTGTTTCAATATTTAAACTTAAGAAGCCGAGAAATTAATAGCAAATCTTCTTGATCACTTCACCTATATATCTCTTAAAAGCGTGTATGTTAATGTATTTTTACTATTTAAACAACTCTAGTTTGTTTCTTTTTTTGAAACAAAAACAAGATTCATGGATGAATTTCTTTATCCAAAAATATTAACTAGTCACCTTTTTCAAGTTTCACTACCAGAACTATGCATTTATTGATGAAATATTTTATTGATATTTAGACACTGATTTTCTTCGATAAGTACGACATATCACTAAAAAAAGACTGTTTTTAATTACATTGATGATTTATTTTCAAAAAAAAAGAATTGATTTCCAAAGATTGCTTGATTTAAATGGATTCTGGGCTAAAATGAATTAATTAGAAATAATTGGACTAAATTGAATTAACATGGGACTAAATTGAATCAAAATAATTCAATTGGAATAAATTGGATTGAATTGACTGAATTAAAACAAATAGGACTGAAATGAAGTAATGTAAATGCATTAATTGGTCCTTGAAATTTTTCTTCCTTGTTTTTTTGAATTTTTGAATTTCATTCAATTAAATTTTTAAATTTCTTTCAATTTAAGCTATATATTGAATTAATTAATCTTTTCAATTTTGATTTAGTCCATAGTTTCCCTAAAAATCCTTAATCTAATTTTGTTTTTTTATTGTGTTCCTAATTGAATTAATTTATTCCTCGAGATTTAACCATTTATTGCAAAATCATCATTGGTTCTTCCGGTCGTTATTTTTAAACCAAATTGACTCCTAATTTCAAGTTAGTTTTTTTTATTATGTTCTTAATTGACTTATAACTTGGCAATTTTTTTCAAAATCATCCTTGAACTTTAAGTTTCTTTCATTCTTAGCAAAATTAAATCAAATTAAGCCATTTTCTAAATTTTCTCCTCAATTACGGCCCAAATGTTTTTCCTAAACCTCATTTTTTCCCTATGATACTTAATTATTGGTGCAATTTCAAACCCCAACTATTTTTTTAATTTTTTTTGCATTTTTTGCATTTTATTATTTTCAAGATTTTTTGACATACAAAAAATAAATAAAAAAATGAAGAAAATGATGAAATGATTAAAATTAACTAAAATTACCAAAAAAAGCAGTTTTTTTTTCTATAAATAGGTGAGGTCAAAATTATTTTATAATAAGGATCTACTATGATTCTTCTATTAGTGATATCTTACCAATAATCTTTGAATAAATAAACTCTATTTTGCTCACTATAATATTGCATTTCAATCACATCTTCTAACTTCCTACATAATCAACTTTAAATTTATTAGAAGTTGATCATTTAACACAAAATCCATTGTTATATATCTTTCTACCTTAACCATACTTTTTAGTATGAAAGACTTGTCTATTGACAAAATATCTATTATAGCACTTTACCTTTCATTCAATATCCAAACATAGTAAATTCAAACTGCCATTAGTATTCCTTCTCAATTGATAAACTTAGTACATGATTATAACCATTAACAGTTAAAATGAAAGGTGTAATCAAATTAAATATTATGAGACATAAGAATTATTAAGAGAAAGGTGTATTCTGAACCATGTTGTAAATTGTTCATCTTGTATTAGATTTAGTAAGATGTGAATTTTGAGATAGTGAAAATTGATGATATTGTATATAATGAATTTTTTTAATATATTAGTTTATGAGAGTATAAGAGATAAATTATTTGAAAATAACAACATTTAAATATTTTACTTACTGAATAAAAGGTCTTAATTCGTTGTAGTTAAATAGCATATAATTATATGCATGTCTAAACTTAATTTATGTCAAGTGTCTTTCCCTTTACTACATTTTTTGGTACATGTCATCCATGATTGAAAAATATTGACAAATTCATACTTGAAGGCAGTTTCCCACTATCATCGTGTTTTGGAATGCGACTTATTCTTGTTCTCAAGTGAGGGTCAAAATTGTACAAAATAAATGCTGAGATTTCTTCCACAATATAAGCCTTGTATATCAAAGCCTCAATATGCTTTTTTATTTTTATTTTTTTATTTTTTTGGATTGAACAAGTATCTGAATGAAATTAAATGAATGTCTAAAATTAAAAAAAAAAGACAATAGAAATTTAATTAGGATGAATGTGTAATACCTAACCTTTCAAATGAATACATCTGTCTATACTGGATAAGGCCTCTAGCTTTTTCCTTGTATGGTAGATATATGGGTAGATGTTTTATTGAATTGAAAAATGATGAAGGGAATATATCTCAAGTTTATAGATTGTCTAGATGATATTCGTTTCAAGCTTCTCCATGTGTTGGGTATGTAACTTGTTAGAGTATATATCTCTAAAAAAATGACTGATCACTGTGAAGACATCTCATATCTCTTTTGACAATAAATCTCGGTAAACAAGTGGAATGAGTGTTTGCATAAATATATGATAATAATGACTCTTCATTTCATACAATCTATCATTCTCTAAATTCATCAATCTAGATATGTCCAAAATAATTATTGATAAATAATTTTTTTTGTTGGTGTATACCGAGGGACATAGCGATGAAATATTTCGTTAGTAAATTTCACTGTAATTTATTGATAAAATTATCTTTTTCAGTATTTTTTTTTGTATTTGCTAATTTTATGGTAGTGATTATTGATAAAGAAAGGATGTCTTGAAATGGTTCAAAAAGTTCTCTAAAGCTTTTTGATAGATAAATTTCTTATCTTTCTAGGTTTGTACACCTAAAATCATATAGTTTTGCTTTGATCTATTACTTGACATTTTATATATCTTGATCTTAATTTTAATGATTCTATTGATGGAAAATTGAGAGAGAGATTAGTTCTTCTTATTTTTCCTTTTTCCTTTATGATCTAAGGAGATGAGAGGGACATATTTTTATCTTTATAAGATATGCATTTAATTTAGTAATATATAAAAAGAAATAGAGTTTGCTAATTTGAATTATAAAAGAAAGTCAATTTAGTTAAGTAAGAGAAAATATTAAATTAATATGTTACATTATGTTAGCCTAAATTTGAAAGGAGTCAGTCAAATATTTTTGTACTAGCTTAGATTTAATTATACGAATTTAAGCAAATGTCATCACGTTCTAAAACTTAATTAAATAATGTTTCTCCTAAAAGAAAAACCAATAATCAAAATTTGAGGAAGAAAGATATACAAATAAACTTTTTATATAAAATTCTGCTTACGTCCAAACATATGTGATCGATATTCTTTCTCATGAAAGACCAATCATTTAAAATAAATGGGACTCATATTTACACCTTATAGCTTATAGATTGACATGTCAATTTATAGAATTTATATTAAAAATTTGTTTGTAAATCATTTTCCAAAATTAAATCATTTTTTTTTAAGTTTGATAAAGTTCAATATGAGATTTAGGAATACAAATAGAGTAGAGCATTCTTCATTATGATTACCTATTACCAAAAATACTAAATGACATTGGTGTTTTATTGTAACCTAATCCACAATAAAAACATGTCTTAGATTTGGGTGGTGGTGTTGATATTTTATTTTTTGCACAATAAAAATACTATTTTGCCTCTAAATTCAACAAAATATAAAATTGTTGACCAAGAGCTTTCTTGAATTTGCATAAGCTTCTTTACAATAAAAGTACGTAGTTACCCCTATAGTCAAAAAATTATTGTGCTACTGGGTAAGAGTGTTTTGAGGTTTTCAATTTTTAATGCATAGTGCAATTATATATTTAACCTTAAAAGAGACAAAACATAAGCTTAACATTTGAGGATATTTTTGTACTTTCATATGAGCATTTTATGTAATTGCATGGGTTGTGGGAGGTAGGGGGCCTTTTTTGTATTTTTATATTTTTTTAAAACAAATTTAATGCTTAAATATGTTGAACCATCCTCAACACGCCCCAACATATGGGTGGTGTCCATGTCGCGCCACCCAGTGAACATATTTGGTCTTCTGTCATCTTCCCAGATGGGCCATTGTGTACATCTTCTGTTTGGAGTGGTGTATGGAAAATTACAGTGATCGGATTGTCATTCATGGTCATTTGATTTTTTTTTCTCTTTTTTTGTCTCTCTTGACATGTAATATACTCTATTGTCCTCTTTGTTCTTACTTTTAAATTTCAGTCCCCATTTTATTAATTTTTTATTTCGTTCCTTTTGTCATTTATTAAAGTTTTTATTATTTTTAATTTAGTCCTTCAATTGTAATTTCTCATATGTTTGGTTTTTCATTTTAGTCATTGTATTTTTGAATTTCTAATTTTATCTTTGAGACTTTTGTTGAAGTTTGTTTTTTTTCAATTTCATCATTCAAACAAATATTTTGTTTTTTTTTTCAGTTTAACTCTCATTCTTTTGAGTTTTTTTCTTTTATTAAAGTTATTTTTCAATTCAATTGAACCCTCCAAATTAAAATTTTTATCCCTCTAATTAATGTTTTTTCTCACTCTCATTTTTTCGATCATTTTGTGTAATTAATTTTTTTTTCTAGTTTTATCTTTCAACATTTAATTTGTTTTTGGAATTCGACTTTGTTTGATCTTATTGTTTTGCCTTAGTTTGTTTTTAATATTGGTTTTGTGATTATCTTCAACTTTTTTCTATGAGTTTATCTCGGTCTTATGACTTAGATCAAGATTTTTGTATGTCTTTTTGAAATATAAGTTTTTTTAGTTGTTCTGTTTCTATTTTATTTTTCAATGTATTATTCTAATTCATCTATATTTGTTTTTTTACAAACAAAGTTTGTTTTTTAAAATAAAAAAATATTCATTTTTAAAATATATTGCTTCAATGTTCGGCCTTGCGTAATATTTCTTATTACGTGAGTTTATTTAGTCAATTTTATTTGTATTTATTTTTTAAATCATTAATTTTAGGGTGTGAATTTATCTTTTATTTATTTAAATAAAATAATTTAGTAAATACAATCGAATACATGTCTCATTTTATGTTATGAAATATTTTAATCTTACTTGTATAGACTTTTCAATTTACACTTTGAACTTTTTTATATAAAAAACACATTGAAACAACCTACATATCCAATGTTTTTTTAATATATATATAATTTATAATCTTCAATAAAACTCGGGTTAAATAACTAGTATAACCTAAGGCTCTTAAATGGCTAGTATAACCTAAAGCTCATCGCGCCACAGGCTTAACCAAGTATTTCTTAATTATTTATAACTCAAGACTTATGATATTATAGCTTTTATTCCAGGGAATTAACCAAATCAACACTTTGGTAAATCCCCTCTATGATTTGTTGTGCAATTCTACGTAGTGTTTGATCAACGATCAATATAGTAACCAAAGATTGGCTATGTGATTGCAGGAAATTGGTTCTTGATACATATTCTAAATTAAGTGGTGCTCCATATTTTTAAAGCACCTGTAGTCCAAGCTGTTGCGGTTTTGGCTTTGGTAACTAGAACTAGAGACTTGTTTGCAATAGAGTGGAATGTTCACGTGCAGATAGGCCAGGGCTTTTAAGAAAGAACAACAAACCAAACTATACAACTTAAAAGAAAGAAAGAAACATATTCTTAACCTGCATCCTTGTTTAACGAAATGAAAGGCAATATTCTGTGAAATCTCATCTCCATTTGAAGTAAGCAACACTTTATTTGCCCCACTTCCCATTCTCCAATCCAAACTCGAATTTCAAAAGAAACCCTGTCAGCTAAAACAACAGCAAAATAATTAATCGTCCAAAATACACATAATGCACGTTAAAAAGAAAGAAAAGAATTCTCTATCACACAGATGATGTACCTGACACGAAACTAATTGAATGAAGAGAAAGACAAAAGAGAGATGTCTCGTCAAATGAATGAATGCTAGAGCTGTGTCTGTCCGTTTGTCACGAGTGGAGTTGTCTTCTTTTTATATATTTCGGTTCTGTGCTGTGCTGTGTGTCCCAGCAAAATTCGGCTACTCTTCATTTTTAAGAGCCTTTCATGGATGATCTAGCTCCCGAGCAGGTTAATTTGCTTCCATTTCTGTACTATGATTTTACTGAGACCATGTTCTCTCGCCCAGTTTTGCTTAATTTTTGGGGGCATTGTCCCTTTCACTGAAAAGAGCAAAAAAAGACACGAAATCTTTTCCGAGCTTACCAATACCTTAATGAATCACAAAGACGCGTGAGAGTGCACAAACACATTAACCTATGTCTATGTAAAAACAAAGCTTTGCTTGGGGAGTAACCCCCTCATAAGATTTAAGGCTAAACGAGGATTTATGATTTCTACAATCCTAATCCAATTAATTTTGAATTTGAAATTAATTACTTGTAAGCACATTCATGTACCTATAAATAAATAAATAAATATACCTGGTGATTCCAAGTTTATTTCCAGTGCTTGGTGTCTGTTAATGAATCTTGGCCTATATGAAATTGGCTTGCAGCTGTCGGTCTATAAAATCCTCCTGTTGCGATGAATGTTACCTGAAAATTGAAATATGAGGGGTGAGCTGAAGATAGATTAGGGAATGTTCATTAATGGTTTTAAATTACAACAATTCCACTTGACCTTCTCCATGGTAACTTCAGTGTTTTTTTTTTAGGGGGGCACAAAGCTGACTATTTCAGTGATCCTAATCCACCGTAGATAGGAGTTGACATACCATTATCTCTTAAAATTTCTCTAAACTCTGCTCGACTTCTCCATGAATTTGTTGAAAAAGAACCTTAGTTAATTAATGAAGGCAACAAATAACTCAGCATTTTTGAAAATTCACGAGAAAGAAATTGAAATAACTCAGCTTATGATACTCAGCATAAACTTGTAATCATACTCTCTTCTTATTAGATTCTTGTCTTTAAGAATCAAGACAAAAATTAGGAAATTGATTAGTCCAAAACTTCTACAGTAGAATATTTCTTAAACAGATTGGACCAATGGATGAGCCCCATGAGAACCTACCTTTTTTTTCATAATCTTTCTGTCCAAAATGGCCACTGGATTAACCTTAACTCTCTTATAGTACTCATCTACCTTGGGTAATAATGAAGATACGGCTACATTATTTTCCACTTTCTTGTTAAGCAAAGATACATAAAAAAAAAATGGATGATAGGTCATACTGCAGCTATAACTTGTATTCTATTAATCTAATTCTTTGTGTAATTTTGGATGACCATAAAACTTGAGATTCAACTTAATATTTTTTTCTAATGTCACATTGGTCTACTTATAAGGTTGAAGTTTGAGGTACACTGAATCCCCTACCTCAAATTTTCTTTTTTGTTCTTCCTTTGTCTGTAACATATGTTTCATTTCATGTCTGGCTGTTTTTGATTGTTTGTTTAATAATTGATCTATTCTAGCCATTCTATGAATTACCTTTTTGAATATAGACAATATTATAGGTTTTTATATAGTTAATTCTTTGTTTGGTGGAGGGTATTCAAATAAAGCTTCAAAATAACTCATCTTAATGGAAAAAATAAAATCTTGAATTGTCATCATTGAGCCAATGACAACCAACATGTCATTTATTTATATTGTATATTGCCATACATTTGGCCATTAGTATGTGAGTTATATGATGAACTCATTAATTCACTTCTAACAACTTAAACAACTCATTCTAAAACAATCAAATAAAAATCTTATCCCTATTTGTTATAATAGTTATTGCACATAGTTTATAAAAATGATTTAGAAACACTTGAGTTATATCATGGGTTGTAAATGAGTATGTTAGTGCTTTGAAGTGTCAATACTTGGTGAATCTGTCAACTATTATCGGTATTGTACTTTCCCCCCTTGATTGTGGTGACTCTTCTATGAAATCCATAGTTATATTTATCTATGTTCCTTCTGATATTGGAAAAAGGTTGTACTAGTCTGGTGTAGGCTATTCTTTTTATCTTGGCTTATTTACAAACATCATATTTATTTGTACACTTTTTAACCACTATTTTTATTAAAGACTAATAAAATATTGTCTTAAACCTCTTGTATGAATTTTACATTCCTATTTGACCCCCAACATATGAATCATATGCAACACTCTCCAACTTCTCCCTCAAATTTCCTTTTTTAACAATTAAAATTTTGTTCTTATATCTAAGAATTCCTTTTACAAAATTATAATCTAGCCAACTACTTATATTTAAAAAATTTCCAGCAATAATTCCTTTTAAATAAGGTTTATTCCATAAAGTTTTGCTAACCTCTTTATATCATATTAGTACCACTGCAAAAATAGCTCTTGAACTTTCAATGTTTTTTTAGTTACCTTGCCATCAGCTATTGAACTATCTTCATCTCTGATTCTTCTAGAGAGAGCATCAACTATCACATTCTCCTTAACTTTTTTAATACTGAATTTAATATATGAATCTTGTCGGTTTGGTTAAACCCTTATTTTGTATAAGATTATGAATCTCTTGTTCTAAAATATGCTTTAAACTCTCATGATTAGTTTTAATGATGAACTAAATTATACTCTAGGTAGTGTCTTTATCTTTCTATTGCCATTAGTATAGCCACATATTCCTTATTATAAATTAATAGCCCAAGATGCCTTAGACTCAATGCTTTGCTAAAGAAGGTTAATGATCTCCCATCATGACTTAAAACAATACCCAATCTACTTACATATGCATTCATCTCTATCATAAAATTATTGTTAAAATTTGGCAAGACTAGTATTAAAGCTTTACATAAGACATTTTTTAGCTTGTTAAAAGCTTCTCAAGGTTTTCCATTCCAACTAATTTTTTTTTTTAACAATTCAGTCAAGGGTTTGATGATGACTCCAAATCCTTTAATAAACTTCCTGCAATATCTTGTCAATCACAGGAAACCTCTTAATTCTTTAACTAGGGGGGGTCCCCTCTCTTCATAATCTTTATCTTTCTTAGATTAGTTGCCATACCATCTTCAGATTATATGCCAGGGTACTCAATTTATTGCTCATAAAAGGAACATTTTGATTGCCTTAAAAATAATTAATTATCCTTTAGTGTTTCCAGTACTATCCTTAGATGATTAATGTGTAGTTCTAAAGTTCTAAAGTAGAACTATATATAATAATATCATTAAAGAACAACAATATAAACCTTATAAAAATTGGTTTCAATATATTGTTCATTTAGGATTGAAATGTGGTTGGTGTATTAGTCAAGCCAAATGGCATAACTTTGAACTCATAGTGTCTATGATGAGTTCTAAAAGTTATTTCTCCACATCTTCTTCGTATATTCTTACCTGGAGATACCCAGATCTTAGATCTAGCTTTGATAAGAACTAATAACCATGTAATTCATCCATCAAGTCATCAATTAATGGAATGGAAAGCTTATTGCTAATAGTCAAATTATTGAATTATTTGTAATTAACATATTACCTCTAAGTGTTACCTTTTTTTTTTTAACTAACAACACTACAGAAGCAAATATGTTGTAATTGAGTTGAATAATCTCATTCAATAACTTCTTTAATAACTTTTTTATATCTTTATCGTGCATAAGTGAGCTCTTATAAAGCCTAATATTAAATGGTTCGGCTTTAGGTACAAGAGGAATCTTATGATCAAACTTTTTAACAGGTGAAAGGTGTTTTTATGTTCTACAAATACTAACTTATATTCTTCTAGAAATGCTTTCACTTTTAATTTTTTGACTACTTGTTTATGTTCTTCACGCACTCTCATAAAAAAAAATTGCATCACAAAACCATACACCACTTTCTTCAAGCTTTTAAGTGTCTTTATTGTAGTGATCATTTGTAATTTAGATTCTACTATAATTCCCTTTAACTAAATCATCCTTCCATTTTTTTTAATGATAATTTTATTTTAATGGTTTCAAATAGAATTAATGGGTAAATCCTTATCACATCTTTCCAGTTTAAAATCCACATAAACCATATGAATCTAGGACTGCGAGAATTATATTTCATTATAATTTTATTAGGTACTATTACAATAAGCATGATGGTCTTCTCAATAAATACTTTAATTTATTTAGTCACTTGTTCATCAATGAAACTATATGCACTACCACTATCAATTAAAATGATAATGTATCATTCTTGATAGATTCCTTTGATCCGGATAATGTTATGTGCATAACTTTCAACTAGTGTATTCAACTATAGGTCATGGTCCTCAATATTATCTTCTTCAACGTTAATTCCATTAATATTATATTATTTCATATCCACAAACTCTTTCTTATCCTCTTCCAACTGTTTTATCATATGTATTCCTTTTATTATACATTGATGTCTAAGTGTGTATTTTTTCCCCACAATTAAAACATTGGCCCAACCCTCTTCTTCACTCGTATATGGTCTCAGAAAGGTAATTTGAACTATAAGGTAGTTGTTCTATTCTAGAATTGTTAAAAGATTTTGATGGTGGATTACCTGGTTGTCAACTCATGTTATATTAAAGAATATTTATTTGAATGAGTATGTTCTTCTTGGCCAAGGTATTATTAGACTCCTCTCACCATTTAGCTTAATAAAAAAGCCTACATTGGAACTATGAGCTTGATGTTATCATTGAGTTCACTTATGGAGCTAGAAATATAATAGGATTTTGGTAGCGATGGATGTCGTGTTGTACACAAAATCAGATGAAGGGTATGACTCTTGGATCATGTGGGTTTTGGAAATGTTAGGAAATAATCATAAAAATATAATTAATAGGGTTCAGGAGTCGCCACTTAGTATTATGATCACTAGAAAACCTAATGGTTTGCGAGAGACCGTGTAAGGTTGCATTGTTGATTGATTATTATTCTAAATTGTATTTCTATTTGTTGGTCTTATCTAAGGTTCAAGACAAATCTCTTTTTGTGAGGAAATCTCTACCTTATCAGGTTAAATTTTAATCATTCTAGGACCTAAACTTTAGTATTGCACTTATATATTTCCTACTTTGTATCTTTAATATCTGAGGATATACTTTACAGTGTAATTTTATATCCTCAAATAAAAAAGTCTACAATTAGTTTCTAATATTTATTTGTATTAATTCATTTAATTTAATACCAAAAGTATGCATCACATACGTTGCAAAATTCATACCCCGAATACTAATTGAACAAATTAATTTATGGTATTTTTGAAATTTTAGTCAAATTTTAATGGATAATCATAAATAAGTTATGATATTCATTTTGGTATTTTTAAAACATAATAAAAATGTATTTTTATTTTTTTAGAAAATATGCCCGAAAAACCTTTAGAATTTGATCATATTCACAAACAAAAAAAAATTAGAATTTTTTGAAATTTCAAAGAGAAATAAGGTATTTTTAATATTGGATCCGTATCTTGCAGTGTCAGTCTATAGCCTGATATTAGGTAAAATTATTGAAAAAACACATAAGAGACTCATAAATAATTTAAAAATGATCCCTAAATTTTTTCTAACTATTTTAGAGTCTATTTAGCTAAATAGTAGAATAATGAAAAATTAAATCTAAATGGGAATGCAGTAGGGTGTGTTTGGCAAGCACACCCTTAACTTCAAATTAGAGGCATGAAAAATAATTTAAGGCAATGTTTAACAAACACACTTTAAGGACCAAAACAAGGCACTTTTCCTCAAACAAAAATAGAACATGCCAAACACGCCCTTAGGTATGGGTTGGGCCAAGCCCAACCCAACCTGAATTTGTTGGGCCAGCAAGCGGCCCAACATGCTTCTTCTTTCTTTATTTTTTTTAAATGAAACCCAGCCAAGCTACACGGGCTGGGCTTGGGTAGGGCCCAATTACTCTGCCACAGGCCCGAGCTAATCTTCCATTTTCTGGCAAAAATGTCAGCAACGTGAATGGATGATTCATGTTATCCCCATGCAATTATCACCATACATGAATGATGAAAGGAAGAATGAAACGTTACCTAGGCGAGAGGAGAGTGTTGACCGTCGGTTGGTGGCGCTGCTGGAGATGTTGGTGGCTCACGGTGGTTGTTGGAGAAGGAAGAAGTTGCTGCTCTGTTGAAGTTAGTGCGGTGCTGAAGGATGACGATGCACACTGCTGCTGCTGGAGTGAAGCTGCGCTGCTCGATGAAGAAGAAGTAGTTTCTCTGTTAAAGACTTCAACTGATGCTGATGAAGACACCAGCTGTTTCAAATGGCCAAAAACACAGGAGGGGCAGGCTACTAGAATTGAAACACAGCTGCTAGAATACTGGAGCTCTCGGCTGCGCAGAAGAAAAGCTATTGCTGGTGCAGAGCTGCTCTTCTGTGATGCTTCAATGGAAACCAAGAACATCTGAGGAAGATGTCAGTTGCCACACTGCTGAGAGGGACAGATGTAACACTACACTGCTGTTGCTTCTTCAAACTATTGCTACAGGAGGAGCTGTTGTTCACGACTAAGATCACGGTGCAAAGAAACCGACGCAGCTGGAAAGAGGAGCTTCCACTGATGGTGACGGCTGAAGCTGCTGGTAAAGGCTGACGGTTAATGAACAGGAATGGTTGAGGCTGAGTTGTTGGTCACGATATGTTCTTCCCTTCCAAGCCAGTCACCACAAATCTTTGCTTTCAAAGAAATAATCCATCTTCTCTTCCCTGGTGTTAGTCATGTTTTTCTTTGCTGTTTTGAGAGGTACTGGTCTAGTTTTGAGGATCAATCAACCGTGGGAGTGAAAGAGGAATTGATGACGCTGATTGGAAGGTAACGGTTGAAGTTGCTGTTGGAAAATCTTTCATTGTTCTAGTCGATTGAAGATGAGATGAATGTTGTTGTTGTTGTTGGCTGCCATGGCTGAGGTGTTTATGGTGCTTGGCTGACAGTTGGTCGGATTGACTGAGGAACACCACAGGCCTCACCGTTGCCTCTGGAGAAGTCTGCTCACGGGTTGTATCCAAGGACTGCTGTCAGGACTGAAGCTCATGGTGGAGTTGAGAGGAGATTTCTGGTGTGGAGGTTAATTAGTAATGTGACAAATGGTGGTGCTCACGGTGCTGTGCAGAGAAGAACTATGACGTTTTTTCTTTATTTTTTTAATGCCCCCAAAAT
>Ga0325401_1003504_pt1 | contig 14435 bp, 10 predicted proteins | sample PopdelMetagenome_FD_205666 | JGI IMG/M metagenome (GOLD analysis project Ga0325401, IMG submission 205666) | Populus deltoides microbial communities from Bellville, Georgia, United States - Xylem-PdKOR-R2 | ecosystem: Host-associated > Plants > Phyllosphere > Stem > Wood/Secondary xylem | place...
GTGTAATTGCTTCTCAAAATGATCCATGTGTGGTCAACAAGAGTTTCTGAACTCGTATGATCATCAGGTCACTTTAACAGCCCTATCAGCTCTGATATGAGCAGCCTGTAATGGACTTAGGTCCAACTGTTGGAGGCACACTTTTCAACTTCAAATCAATCATAATATACATGAACAACATAGAAAGTGAAACTACGTTATTTTTAGAATGCTATTGTTAGAGAGATATCCTCTGCTGATTATGTAACTGAAGAGAGATTTTCTCTTCTCAATTAAAACTGATTGAGTAATCAATGATCAGTTTTGATTCTTAATAATTATAGTTTTTAATGCTATTTATAATTCTTGTAATAGTCAAACAAATTCTGCTATATATAGCTGTATATTGTAAACAAAAATAAGAAGAAAAACTATTTTCTACATGGTATCAGCCTAAACCTATGATCCTTACCTATTACTCTTTTCTTTTAGCATTTCTCTTCCTTTTCTCTTTTTCTTTCTCATGGCCACCATCTCTTCGGCTCTCTCTCAAAATACTGCTCAATTCACCAAGCTTACTGAAACCAATTATCTCACTTGGCTTTGGCAAATCAAGCCCTACCTTCACGGTGCCAAACTTTGGGGATATGTTGATGGCACCATTCCTTAACCATCTCTCACCATCCTGACTACTGACACTCAATCTGCAAGATCCATTCCTAATCCTGATCATGCTAGCTGGTTCATCATCGACCAACTGTTAGCATCCTTACTACCACTCTGACAGAAAACATTGCACAACTTACCATTGGTTTCGACACATCAAAGGTTATTTGGGACTGTCTTGAACGTCACCTTTCCCAAAAGTCTGTAGCAAGTGCAACCAATCTCAAAATGCAACTTCTTGATCTCAATAAAGGTACTCAATCTATTGACACCTATCTTCGTCATGCTAAATCAATTACTGATGCTTTGATTTCTATTAACAAGCATGTTCCTAATGAGAATTTAGTCATCGCCACTCTTCATGATCTTGGCCCTGATTATCTCATGCTTCGTACTGTCCTCACTCAAAATCCTCCTCTCCTAGATTTCACTGAACTTCGGGCTCGAATTCTCTCTTTTGATGCTCAACAATCTCGTCCTGCTGATTCTTCTACAGTAATCGCTCTTTTCAATCACAATCAAACTCCTTCTAACCGTCGTGATCACCGCCTTAATACCAGCCACCAATTTCCCACCAGTGGTCGTCCCAACAATGGTCGTTATTCTCAGCAGCGCACCACTCCACAGTCACAGGTTGGGTCTTCTTTTCTTATGCAACAGCAACATGTGCCTCCATTGGGGCCATTTACTTCACCAGTTTGGGCTGCTCGTCCTCCACCAAATGGTATTCTTGGCCCAGCACCTCAATGGTGTCCCAATTGTCACTCAAGTCACCATGGACTTTCTCAATGTCCACATAGATTTTCTGGTCCAAACACTGCCACTCCATTTGCTGGTGTACATTATGCTGCTGATCCAAACTGGTACCCAGACACAGGTGTAACTCATCACATGACAGCCATGCCCATCAATAATTCTCAACCTTATGATGGGCCGCATAATGTCTAAATGGGTAATGGGGACTCAATGTTTGTTTCCCATACTGGTAACCTTCCTTTTTCATTAGGCTCCTCCACATTCACTCTACAAAATGTCTTCCGTATTCCATCCATTCATAAAAATCTTTTATATGTTGCTCGTTTCACTAAAGATAATCATGTTTTCTTTCTCTTTGCACCTGACTTCTATCAAATCTATTGCTTACGCACTGGATGTCTATTGTTTCAGGACCCTTGTAAAGATGGTTTGTATCCGCTTAATCTATCAAGCGTCTCTACTTCTCTAGAAGCCCTTGCTTCCGTTCACTCCTCTATCTGGCACAATCGTTTGGGTCATCCATCATCAAATGTCTTCACTCGTCTAAGTCCTACAATTAATTCCAAATTGTCTTTTCCTTCTTTTTGTTGAGACTGTGAACTTAGCAAGTCCCACCAATTACCTTTTAATTCCAACAAAGAGACTGCTACCACTCCTTTTCATATTATACATAGTGATGTCTGGTCCTCATCTACCATTTCTATAAGTGGTTTCAAATATTATGTTCTATTTACTGATGAATTCTCACGCTACACTTGGATTTACCCCATGCGTTGCAAAAATGAAGTCCTCACTCATTTTCAAACTTTAGTTGTCAAGATTCAAAACATCTTTCACCAAACCATTCAATTTCTTCAAAGTGATAATGGGACAGAAAATATCAATAACGCCTTTTCTTATTATTGTAAAGCCTTGGGAATTCAACAAAGATTTTCTTGCCCCACACACCACAGCAAAATGGCCTTGCCGAACGTAAGCACCGTCATATTGCTACAATGACTCGCAGTCTCCTTCTCACTTCTGGTACTCCACATAATCTTTGGGTTGAAGTTGTTTTAACCTCTGTTTACCTTATTAATCTTCTTCCTACACTCATTCTGGATTGGGATACTCCACATACTCGTCTTTATGGTAGCCCACCTTCCTATTCCTCTCTTCGGGTTTTTGGATGTTCCTGTTTTCCTCATCTTGGGTCTTATGTCTCTGATAAACTTTCGAGTCGTAGCATTAAGTGTGTCTTTCTTGGTTACAGTTCTTAACACAAAGGTTATCGTTGTCTAGATCCTACCACCGGTCGTGTCTATATTTCTAGGCATGTTATTTTTAACGAAACAATTTTTCCTTATAAACAGTTGCAGGCACATTCAGTTTCCGACGCTGGCTCATTGGAATTCACACTTTTATCTAGCTCAGATTTCTCACAGCTTGCTCTTTCTGGTCCAAATCCACCTACTGAGAACAACAACTCTCCTTATCTTGTGTCTCAACCAGAGCAGCATGAAGTGGGTATTGAATTCCCGATTACAGCATCATCGGCTCCATCCCAGTCTATGGTGCCCACCGCCGCTCCCATCCTCACTTATCAGCGCTGACGTTCATTACATCCAGTTACTTCACAGATAGAGTCCACCTCTCTTCAGCCATCTGCCCCTGATGCAATTGTTTCACAGCTGGTCTCAAGTGATCCTTCTTTTGTCTCTAATCCTCCAGCAACATCCATATCTTCATCACCTGCTCCTCAGTCTCTTCCTGCGCCGCCCTCTCCATCCAAGAGGACACGTCTACAACATGGTATTGTGCAACCTAAAATTCACATGGATGGAACTATCAAATATCCAATTCCTCATGCTCTCCTCACTGTTATTGAAACTACAGATCCCACATGCTACACTCAAGCTTCTAAACATGCGATATGGCGTGCTACAATGGCTGATGAAACTAATGCTTTGTTGAAAAATAAAACTTGGACATTGGTTCCTTTTTCTTCCTCTCAAAATCTTGTTGGCTGTAAATGGGTATTTCGAGTAAAGCATAACCTAGATGGCACAATTCTACATCACAAAGCACGACTTGTGGCTAAAAGATTTCATCAACAACAAGGTATAGACTATACAGATACCTTTAGCCCTATTATTAAACCTGCAACTATTCGTGTTGTGCTTTCTCTTGCTGTATCTAGAGGCTGGTCACTTCGTCAATTAGACATGAAGAACACGTTCCTTCATAGCCTTCTTAAATAAGACGTCTATATGACTCAACCACCGAGATTCATCAATCAATCACGGCCATCTCATGTTTGCAAGCTCAACAAGGCCATCTACAACCTCAAGCAAACTCCCCGTGCATGGTTTCACTGAATGACATGCTTCTTATTATCAATTGGATTTGTTCAGAGCTTGGCTTATTCATCTCTGTTTGTTTTCCAACACGAGTGTCATACAATTTATTTCTTCCTCTATGTTGATGACATTGTGGTCACCAATAGTGATGATCGACTTTTACAAAGTTTTATTGATGCTTTAAATCGGGGCTTTGACATCAAAGATCTTGGAAATCTACACTACTTTCTCAGTTTGCAGGTTACATCCCACAATAAAGGTGTTCATATCAGTCAACTCAAATATGCATATGATCTTCTCGTGAAGCATGATATGCTGCTTAGTAAACTTATGAGTACTCCGATGTCAGCAAAGGATACTCTCACTTCTAATGATGGTGCTCTCCTTCCCAATCCATCGGTCTTTTGGGAAATTATTGGATCCTTATAGTATTTGACAATCACTCGCCCTGACATTGCCTTTACTGTTAATTCTATTGCTCAGTTCATGAGTCAACCACGCATCCCTCGTTTAATTGCTGCTAAGCACATACTTCGCTACATCAAAGGCTCACTTGACAATGGCTTGTTCTTTGGTCCTCAGCACCATCCTACTTATCTTGCTGCCTATGCGGATGCTAATTGGACTGGCTGTTTAGAATCTTGCCGTTCAATGTCTGGTTATCTTGTTTATCTTGGCACTAACTTGGTCTCTTGGTGCTCTAAAAAGCAACCTACCATTGCTTGTTCCAGTGCTAAGTCTGAGTATCGTTTTCTTTCCCATGCTAGTGCAGAGACTACTTGGTTAGCCTACTTGCTCTATGAACTTGGTGCTTGCATTTAGTTTCCCATTCTCTTGCATTGTGATAACCTCAGTGCTACGTACATGGATTATAATATGGTATTTCATGCCCGCACTAAACATATTGAACTTGATTATCACTTTGTTCGTGAGAAAGTTGCATTTGGAAGCCATCGTGTTTGCTTTATCCCTTCCATAGATCAGCCTGTCGATCTACTCACCAAGCCTCTTCACAAGAATCGTCATGTTCTTTTTACTCGCAAACTTGTTCGTGCAGGCCCGCCAAGTTTGAGGAAGGGTGTTAGAGAGATATCCTCTGCTGATTGTGTAACTGAAGAGAGATTTTCTCTTCTCAATCAAAACTGATTGAGTAACCGAAGATCAGTTTTGATTCTTAGTAATTATAGTTTTTAATGCTATTTATAATTCTTGTAATAGTCAAACAAATTCTGCTATATATATTGTTGTATATTGTAAACAGAAGTAAGAAGAAAAACCATTTTCTACAGCTATGCTGTGTTTGATTTTGAACTTGTGTTTCTGTTGCTTGTTTAAACCTTTAGAAGTGTTTCTTTCACCAAGTCCTGCTGTTTGTTTAAAGTTTTTTGTATTTCCTTGTTAGGACTGAGCTTCTTCATATGCTTGCTTGCTTACTCTGAAAGCTCTCTCATTCCGCTCTCTCTCCAGGCTATAATGATGGTATGGCTGCGAGATTCTCCATACATGCACAGAATGGAAATCTGAGCACACTTTTTCAGTTCGATGCCACATCGCTGCCTTTACATAATCCTCTGGTCAATACTTCACAGCAAATCCAGGTTCCAGGAACTGACAATTTACTTGCTCTTGATCCACCATGGTCATTCACGACAGGCTCTCATGGTTTTGGCGAATCGAATCTAAATTCATACAGGGGAACCGAGGATGAGATTCATACAAGAAGTCGTGAGATTCTTGAAAACAAAGATATGAAGCATCTTCTTCACATATTCAACATGGGAGGCCAGGTTTCTCTTCCCTTCCTCAAATGTCGCCAAAGATGAGTATCCCTATTCATCAACGTACATGCCCACACCATCTCCAAATTACAACTTCGGTGGTGATACATCTCATTCATCAGGAAAAGATATTATCAGATGGCTCGAGCTCAAGGCAGCCTTGAGATGGGGCATCTTTGTCAGGAAAAAGGCTGCTGAGAGTGGAGCACAGCTCGTCAGTTAGATGATTCATAAATGTTCTATGAGGCAATGCTGATCTGGTTTCGGTGTTAATAGGCTACCGACCCATCTCCTAACTAACTGGAGCAGGCACTGTTGAGGTCCTACTACTCTTAGACATTGTTAATCTTAGATGCGCAAGGATCTCTCTGTTAGCACAGTCTTCTACTGTAGATGAAGATGGAAGGTTTTATCTTAAATTGTGTGTTTTGTTTAAACAGATCAACAGAAACAAACATCGTATTTGCTGTTACTTTTTAACGTTAAATGGTTATGGTTACTGCAGACTGAGTCTTGTTCATGCATGTAGTGAGATAATATGATTTTGTTCATCGCCATTTTGCTAGAGGAAGAATTGCCTTGTCGGAAAGAACAACAATTTCAACCCCCTGCGTCCTTTAGAGGGATTTTCATTTAAAAATAAAAATAAAAACGCCGTTGCTGGGGATCGAACCCGGGTCACCCGCGTGACAGGCGGGAATACTCACCACTATACTACAACGACCGTATTGTTATTTGTGTGCTTAAGATATTTAATTACACAAATTAATGCTGATAAAATGGAAAGGGAAAAGGTGGCTTTCAAAAATATAAATTTACAGGATCTTTCACTATTAGAGTTTTGTGTAATGTGTATCGGAGTATATAAATGTTCTTCTCAACAATCATGTGATGTGAGACGTTCTCTGCGAGGCTTTCTCCTAGGGTTACATGTATTGGTGTTGCTAGAATTTTTTAGATGAAGGGATAAATTACTAATAAATATTATATAATTTTTTAATATAATTTTTTTTTGAATTTAATTGAGTTACATGATTTGAAATTTTTAATAACTCTTCATTTTTAAATGATTTACGCTTGAAATACTTGTCTAGTGATATATTAATTTAATTAATGAATCTGCTGATTTTTTTATTATCATTAATATTTACATAATAATTAACACAACTACACAATAATTTGTTATTAAACAAAAGTCAATTGAGTTACACAATAATTCTAAATCTTCCATATGAAATTCATAGCAAAATACACATCAATTCATCAAAATTCATTTCAATTCATATCTATATGCATATAATAAGTATGTTGATTAAATTATACTTAATTATTTCTAGACATTTAAATTATTTCTAGACACATAAAAAAAATTGTATGAACTCACTAAATCAAATATGTGAAACAAGTTTTAATACTATACTTTAGTTTCAAATAAGAGAAAATATCGAGATAGAAAAAGTGTAGCTTATGGGATTTAAACCCATGCCCTCTCCTAACTCCAAGCATCTCATTAACAATTAATTACAAACAAATTTGTGATATAAAATGATAATCAAGATATGTACATTGTAAATTAAGAGACCTCAATTAAATAATTAATCTGTGATTATAGTGAATTAAGAGACCCCAGTTAAATAATTTCAATAATCTACTCTGCTAGTACAAGAGATGTCAAGAATAATGGTTTTGCATGAACATCAATTTATTTATTTATAATAAGAAAAGAAACATTTAATGGATTAAATTAGTAAATTCAAATATTTATTTTGAACTTATTTAAACACATTCATATCAAAACTCCTAAGTTATCATAAATCCTAATATTTTTAATAACTAATTATAAAAAAATAAAACTAAAATTAGACAATAAAATAAATAGAAAAGATAAAATTAGGTTTTCATAAACCCTAATATTTATTTATAACCGTGTTGGAATATCTCGTTCAACCTAACAAACACGACCCAAATACTCTGCTAAAAACCTGATCTGCTTTTCATAATTTTTTTAAGTTGTCGTTATTTTAACATCTATCTAATGTAATCAAGCTCAAATATAAAACAATGAAATATGTAAGGATAAAATTAAAAAAACTATTAGAAAATTAAATGAAAAGACAATAACATATTGGATCAACTTCAATCAACCCATAAAATTTATGATCTGGGTCATTGTCACGACTACAATGAGCTAACCTAGTTTAGCTATCTATCCTTTTATTTTTCTTATTTTTTTTCTCTCTCTCTAATTAGGTTTTCATTGAGTTTGAGTGGGATGTGATATGAGATTAAAATTAAAAAAATATCAAAGAATTATGGATTAAATTAAAAAAACAAAATCTTTATGCATGTAACTGATATGCCAACATACGAGGCCCATTGCATTGTAGAGGCTTGTGCATCTTTCTCCGAGTTTTGATAATAGTTTTCCTTGGTGTCGTTAAAATTATTTCTGTAAGGCTTTCTTTAAAGACAACATGTGACAATTAATAAAGTTTGACTTAGCTTTAGCAACCCATTCTTCTTTTCATTTTTTTTCTCTCACCTCTCCTTAATCTTTGTTTTTTTTTTTAATATCAAATTAGGCCCTTGTATCTTAAATTTCTTGGGAAAATGCCATGTCTTTATGGGTTTTTTTTAATTAATTAATTCCAATACTCCAGATTGGTTACTTGCTTCGTAATTAATACACAATTTCAGACAGCAATTCGTTCATAAGATGTTCTGTACTTGTAAGAATACAATCTGACCTTAAAACAAAAACAAAAAAATAATAAATAAATTTACACCATAAATAGATTTTTAATTACCTAATTAGGTTCTCCCAAAATGTGATTTGGGGAGAATTATTAGCTCTCCTATCTCGAGACGAGACATGAATCCAGAACACAAACTCTCATTTAGATCCTAAACATTCGGTGGTAAAATACTCCCATGTCATGGGCACATATGCATAAAGCACAGAATTTCAACAAAAAATTTGGAACCCTGCATTCTAATATTTTTTTCCAAGGCAAAAGATAACTTGATAATTAAATTCAATACCCACTTGAGAGCTAATTAATTAGGACTATGATTGACTAAACTATGAAACTGCTGCTGTTGACTAGGGAACCATGAGGCAAACTTTGATTTTAGAGCAAATGCACGTATTGATGACTTAGCAGGACAATTTAGATCTCCTTCTAAATTACTTACCATCTAAGCAAACAAGCTAGGATTTCATCTGTAAAATTAACACCTGCGCTTATATCATCAAGGTAATTGCTTCACCAGCATGCCTACCTGCTGCCCAGAAATTGTTAATTCGTTGTACAAAGTCAAAGCCACAAGAAGTATACACTGCAACACAAGAAAGTCGAGTTCGAAATTTTTAATGTATTTGATCGCAAGAGTATTTCAAGTTCGTCTATCGCAAAACCAATCCAACAAGAGGCACCTGCATGCAACTTATTCAAGCTGGACTCAAGACTCTGAGACAACTCCAAGGACAGCAGAGTTGCCGGTATAGATTAAGGTGCCTCTGCTTGAACATAGTGAAAACTGTGCCTTGAAATCGTTGGGACTCATCTTGCTGTGCGTTGAATATAGTCTGATACAATTGACACTCCAACCTCCACTGCATCCTAGCAAGACACTGCAGCCTCAGAAGTATTATACCACTGCCATCTCCATTCATCAAGCGAAATTAGCTTGTGATGATGCTAACACATCGCCCCTGCATATTGGCAGCGTAATGGCTGCCACCAAACTACCAACAATGCTCCTGCTTTTGCCGTGCCATCAGCACAATTAACAACTTTAGTACATTTTCTTGAACACAGCCATATCTAACTTCACTGTATCATTGCCATCATCTCCACCATGTCATTATAAATGCAAGACCCCTTTGGTAACATTTATCATCACCGCCAACATATTTGCAGAAATGAAATGCCACCTTTGTGCCTATTTAACCTTGTCATTGCCTTAGTGCTAGCACCTTTCTAATCCCTAACAACACGGCATCAGATTAAGTGGCATTTCAAATATTCCAGCAATAACAACACCACAGCCCTTTCCAAACCCCTGCCGCCTTCACTATTTCACCAAAATCCCAACCAAACTCTACCCATTGACATTCAAAATCATATGACGAAAGTACATTGTGAACATTCAAGATATCGAGAGTCCAACAGCTCCAAGTCTTGAAACTTTTACAAAATCAAAGCTTGAATTTTCAAACAGAGGAAACCTAATATGATACAGTATTTACTGCCAACTGCATGGCATTGAGCCACTACATGATTTACTTGTCAATATAAATGGGCAAGGGAAACCTTCTGATTGTGTTGGGAAAGCACCTAAACCTTCACGTTTTAACTTCACACAACTCTTAATGCAAGTGAATAACCTACTTCTCCTTCTGGGAGGTCCCCTTGTGCATACCACCTGGGTATCAAGTGCTAAGTCACTCTGACATCCAAATCCATCATTCCAGACAAGAGCTGATAACCGTGCCGATCATTTTCACCAAATGCTATGCATAACCTTAACTTACACCGCACACACCGTACAGAATGTGTGAATCAATTCTGACACACAACAGTTTCAAAAGTTAAGATGGGGAAATTAAAACACTATCATTCCTTTCTCAGAGAACAGATTTCATGTTCATTTTTTCACGTAAACATCATCTAATTCTAAATTTTCAACGCTTCCAATTGCTCAAGTGAAAATTGTAGAGCATGCAACAGGCAACCCTTAAACTCAAACTAGGAGGTGTTTTTGTAGGCCTGTACAACATAAATGACCATAACATATTCACATGCATGTACATGAGCAGTAAGAGATTACTTAAGAGTCTCCTCACAGGCATGCTTAACAGAAGTAAAACTCACAGTGTATAATTCATATCAACAAAGGAGGTGACAGAGAGCACGAGAGGATCATAAAAGTGTAAGTTTAAATGCTAGAGAAGTCTAGGATTATATTCAAAATTCAACTAGATTTCTTTTTCAGGCATCAAGTCTTGAATGAGTGGAACTGATGTAGGTGCCAAAAGGATAAGATTTGTGTGTTCAGTTACTTCTATAATACACGGGAATTTAATTTCAAGGTTTATAGGAAAATCTTAAAAAATGTTTAGGTTTAGGCTTTATTTCTATTTAGTATTTTAATTTATTAGTTGTTAAGTTATTAGGTTTCCTATTCTAAATAGGAATAGTTATGTTGGAAGTTTAAGATGAAGCTTAGGTTTTTCCAACCTCTAGTTCCTAAAAACCATAGGTATGAAAGCTTAGGTTTTTCTATCCTCTAGGTGTGATTCCTAGAAACCCTAGTAGTGTGACTCTGGTAATTTATACAAATTCCCGCATACAAACCCCACTAATCTAACCTTAAAGCACTTATCAATAATTCCTACACAGCCTCTCATGCATACCAGATCAAAGACTCGTCCTAAAATCTCCTAAGCAATGTTCATGCCACTTAAACTCAGATCCAGAACAGCCCTAATCCATTCCACCATAAAACTAAAGTCAAATAACCTCAAAAACCATAAGATGCTGCTCAGAGTGCCCTAATAGATTTTCAAACAGATTCAAATACTTAATTTTCTAGGTTTATTTCACTCCAAATTAAACCCCCTTACAAACTCCAATCCTGCCAACAAATTTTCAATTCTATAGCCATCTTCCAGGAACTGGAATCATCCTAGCTGTCCTCCATCATTGAATGGAGCAAGGGACACAGCATAAACACGACTATCAAACAGGACAAAAAAAAAAGAAAATAAAAATTCCTTTCTTATCAGACCATCGAACCTAAAAGCAAAAACTAACAGAGGAGAGACCTCTGCACCATAGAAAACCACTGACACATGATTAGAACAAAAGCATGACTGACAGGTGATACGAATTCATGGAAGAGACCTAATAGATGCCCCATATATTCTAAGTTAAATGATAAGACACTAAAAATCATTAATTACCTCTTACTTGGACATCTAAATTGCAAAACTTATCTACATAATAATTTATTTTTCAAAACACCAGCAACAAGACCAACTGATTGTTTGATGAAACTAAGACTTACTAGCACTAACAAATTTCTCACTAACAATGTGGCAAGCCTCAAGCAACTACCTCACAAATCAGAGACTAGGTAATATGTAAGACATGAACGCTCATTCATTTACACAAGCTGCAATAACTACATAAAGAAGGCAGCCAGATTCACTAAAAATAGATATTTCAAATATTTGCTAAATCAGATGAAACTGAATATGCATCGATTAGTAATATAAGAAAAAAGGAAATCTCTTAACAATAACCATAGAAGTGGAATAAAGAAAAACCAATCACATAAGTTTAGAAGGTCAGGAGAAAAAGAAACTACGAGGCATCAATCTATTAAAAAAACTCATCTACTACATCATTTTCCCTGGCATCAATAAGTATGAAACAGCTACGACTATGAACAGAAAGAGGATAAAACAACAGTCATAGTGCCAAAAAGGACAATTTTCCAAAATCATCGAATGTGACAGAAACTTATAAACTACAAACTAGATTTGAAGCCTCTTCCAAGACCAGATGCATAAAAAAAAAATACAAATACAAACATGGAGCATTGCAATCGTAGGGCAATAGAAAGATCCACATGGTACATCTACCTGATAGTGACAAACTTGTTCGTACCATGTTTAGCCCAATGAGTTCTCAGATCAATCGGATTAGAGAAGTCATAGCCTTCATCAGCAAGTTTCTCTAAAACCTTCTTAAAAGCTCCTGAACTCATTTTTCTACCTGCTATCCTTGCACCACGCCTTTTCGTACTCATAGGCAATGGATACATAGATATGCATGTCGTACAACAAGCTGATTGCCACCCACCACAACCCCAACGATAGCATTGTTGGGGGTTGCCAGTACATGAGCAAACCGGTATAGGAATAACTGACATGTCCATATTGATCCCATTTATCATAATTTCAGCGGTTTTCTTGGCAGACCTTACTCGCTGAACAGAAGGACTACCCTCAGGCTTGGGTACTCTGGGAGCCCTCGTACCCTTCTTTGCTTTAGGGGATTTTGGGGCATTAGCACGCTGCCTCTTTTTATTGGGACCATTTTCCTTTTCTACAAAACCAGACTCTTCAACGTGGTCCAACATTTCATCATTTTCCGAATCAGGTGGTTGAAACACTTGCACATGATGAGTTGAAGCTGTTTCAGGCAAAAGTGCCTCATAATTATGGTTTTCAGGCAACATATTGAGAAGCTTCTCTCTATGACCTGTCCAAACATCCCTCATGTACTCCATAGGGAACATGGGCTGCGAAACCCCAATATCCCTATGGTGAAAACCTCCGTTCACATTTGTCATGATCGCATTACTGCGTGCACCCAGGAAGGGTTTCTCAGCCATTGTTGGGGACAAGAGATGAAGCCCCAGATTTCCTTTAACAGATGTTGGTTCATAGTAACCCCAATTACGAATATTCAAACTGTTATCTTCATCCATTATTTCAAACTTTACCATTCAAGATAACTTTATCTAACCTTCAAACAATTTGTTGTCAGTACTGTATCCACCAAAAAAAATCTCCAAATTGTGTTCACCTAAGAATCTCCAAAAAGATTACAAGCACACAAAAAATTAATTCAAACCCAAATCACAAAAAAATAAAAAATTAATACGCAGATTGTAAAATCATAGTAAAGTTTGTGTATTGAAACTAAGAGAAGTCGCAATTAACTGTAAAATCAATAAAAGAACATATGGGTCTTTGTCTGACAGTATGATCTTCGAAATCTTGGATTTGTCTGATAATTTTTATTTTTTTTAAGAAAATAGACAGCTATGGTTGTAGTATTTAAGGAAGGAAAGAGGGACTTACTTGGAAGAAGACAATGAGAGCATTTTAGGGTTCTTCATGATTTTTTTTTATTTTTTTTTTTACATCACAAAATTCATAACTTCACGCCATTTTTGTAAGGAATTACTTTGGAAAACCTCCATTTAGTACTATAACTATATATTTATTTTCAATTTGCATTCCAAACCTATATATTTTATCAATTAAGCCCCAAGAATTTCTTACACTTGAAAGTCTCACGCCATTTCCTTTTGAACGTCCACGATCTGAGAATGTTTGTACCCATCTAGTATTTCATGCATAGTTATTAAACATTGCCACTTGATATGTTAGTTCGGAAAATTTATGATATGAAATTTGATCTGAGTTAGGATTCAGTTTGAATGATAAAAAGACATTACCCCAACCAATCTTAGTTGATTAAGTTCAATTTGATCTAAACTTCATCGAGTGAGTATTAAATTATTTTTTTAAAAGAAGAAAACAATGTAATTTTAATAAAAATAATTAATTTATGTTAATTTCATGATTTGAGAACAGACCTAACGATCCAGACCCAACCCGTTTTTTCTAGTCTAATAACTATGCTTCTAGGTTGATTAGAACTGTTGCTTATATTTAGAGAGCATTTAGTACATTTTGGTTTTTGCCTAACTATTCAGAAAAAATCATTTTGTTAGCTAATTAACTTTTTACACTAGACCTCACAAATAATTATGTTTTAAAATTTAATTTTATAGAAGCTCAAATAATTTTCTTTACATTTATAATAATTTATTTTTCATTTATTGTACATGTAAAAACGTATCTCAGTTGTAATTAAACATGTTTTTTTAAACTAATTTTTTTAAAATCATAATTAAAAATATTTTCTTAAACTTTTTTTTAAAACTGTAACCACAATAACTACCATAATATTAAATACACATTTAATATGACTATAGTCTTGATATTTTGATGTTGATCATGTTCTGATATAATCATTGAACGATATCTTAAAACTATTAACCTCATGATAATTAACAAAAACTCTGGAAAGCATGGGATAAATTCTTTACA
>Ga0325401_1003509_pt1 | contig 14430 bp, 15 predicted proteins | sample PopdelMetagenome_FD_205666 | JGI IMG/M metagenome (GOLD analysis project Ga0325401, IMG submission 205666) | Populus deltoides microbial communities from Bellville, Georgia, United States - Xylem-PdKOR-R2 | ecosystem: Host-associated > Plants > Phyllosphere > Stem > Wood/Secondary xylem | place...
AAAATACTTTTAAAACATATAAATGAACGAATGAATAGAGAATGGTGCAATTGGGCAGACAGGATGCTAGCGTGGTCCTTTTTTTTAATCTCACCTTCTATTTGTAGGGGTGGACTAGCTTGCTGCAAATGTGGTCTGGGAAAGGACAAGGGAAATGGTATGTCTTGGGCAGAGGGCGTGGTGGAAGATGACAAAAGTATGTTCCTCATAAATTATGGTCCTAATGGGTATCCTACATAAGCACATTGAAAAGCATGGCACCGTATTAATTCAACTGTAGGGAAAGCAATCATTTGAGCACCCATGTGAGGTATGGTTGGTTTGTTATTTATAAAATGGTTGATTTTAAAGTGTTTTTTTTAAATATATTAAAAAAGCATTTATTTTTTTTAAATTTATTTTTAACATCTACCTCTTAAAATAATTTAAAAATACTGAGAAATATATTAAAAAATAATATGGTTTGTTATTGATAAAATGGTTGTTTTTTTATTTAAAAAATGATATGGTTAGTTTGCATGGAAAAGGGTAGCATGGCATGGAAGATGAATCATATTTCCGAGCCATGCTATTATTCCAACCAAAGATGTTGAGAAACCAAGCTCGAATTTTGAAGTGCCTCCATGTAAACAGATGCAAAATCCAGCACAAGAAGCTGGTTTTGTGTCAGTCGAGAGTAATTTGAAATCAAGCAATCAAACTCCAACAAGGTTGAACCGCAGGAAGGATTTCACAAACTTGGAAGCTAAGGCTCGAACAGAAGTTGATCTTGTATCACCTGCAGGCAATGCGAAGTTCGTTCAAGGTGCCGGAGCTCCTTCAATGTGTCAATCAACACATGGAAGGAGCAATAGCAAAGAAAATGAAGGAAAAGAAGTTCAGGGAAATTGTTTTGTTAAAACGAGAAAGAACAGAATTACAAAACTGAACGATGAGAATTCTTTGGATGGGCATAGGCAACAACAGATTTTATTCGAATGTTCAGAGAGCAGAGGGATGACATATGGTGAAAAGCATGAAAAAGTCGTCATTGTAAAAAAGAAAGGTGCTGTCTGAACCCTGAAGTTTCTAATTTCGAACACCCTCATGTCTGGAAACTGGAACTGTCCTCAGAAGAGTAAAGCTTTACAGGTGTGATTGAATTATTTTTTAAAATATTTTTTTATTTAAAAATATATTAAAATAATATTTTTTTAATTTTTAAAAATTATTTTTAATATCAACACATCAAAATAATTTAAAAATATTAATTAAAAATAATTAAAAATTTTAAAATTATTTTTAAAATACTTTTAAAATATAAAAATAATCATACCTTCGCTACACGAAGCAAATCTATTTTTTGTGCCTTTCGTTTCGAATGCAGTGGCACCAGCATAAGCCAAATGGTGAACCTCGTATGAAGCAGCTTCGGCCGGAACGATGGGTTAATGGGCCACAAGCCCACAACAGCTTCGAGTGGAAAACTCTGGAAAGGACCTGTAATTGTACTGCATACCCAGGGCATCACAGCTGGGAACGTCGCCTTAATCAAACAAAAACCTTTATAAAACAATATATTCAGAGATTACCAACAAATCCGTTGTAGTCTAGTTGGTTAGGATACTCGGCTCTCACCCGAGCGACCCGGGTTCAAGTCCCGGCAACGGAATTTTTAACTTTTCCAATATCATACGTAAGCAATACGAAAACGACATCGTTGAATTAAAACCTCTCCAAGTGAGAAGATGCTAAAAAGGCTAATCACAGTATCACACGCTAATTATTAACTTCTTTTTAACTCACTCCAATTGAGCAGGGTTTTAGGACCTATCTTCTTCTCGCTTCTCTCCCCTCGCTTCTCTCCGTATCCGTTGCAGCGGCAGCTCAGACGATACAAGATTAAATTTTTCACTCCCCTCTAATCCCGAATTCAGGTAACTTAACCTTAACCTTATCCTCAATCTTTCAAAGTCAAGGATTTTGCTTTTCCAAGCAAAGATTGTGAGCATAACTGCAATTAAAGCCTTTTCTCCTTTCTTTGTTTTGCTTTTTGTTAGTCTTAGTTAATGTAATGCTATTTATTTGTTTGCTTTATACCCAAAAAAGTAGAAATGGAAATGGGTTTTTATCTTTTTTTATAAAGAATTAAATTATGTGTAGTCATAAGATAGTTTGATTTTTATATGGGATAATTGTGGGTCTTTGCGAGGTTTTTGTTATAAAAATCATGAGAAGTGCTTTATCTTGATTCAAATTGGTGACCCAGAAACAAAAAATGAGATGAAAAAAGATGACTTTGGTGAGTGGTGACTGGTGGTGTCATATTTGATATGGTGGTTCATTTATTGTGAGCTTGGCGTGGCAGTGTAAAGATGTTTGTGTCTGGACTCACCGGTAATCCATGCTGTCTACGGATACCATTACATGGCCCGAGGACTCCGTCTAGACGAGATTCAGCGTTTCTGAATGCTGAGAAACCTATAGACAATGTTAAATTGCTTGGTCCCAAAAGGTATCTATGGGTTATTATCAAGCATTATACTTCATTCAGAAGATTTTGTACACTCTGATACTTGTTTTTTTTTCCCTGCTTGTTTCAATTGCGCAGAAGTTATTTGGCTGGTTCTGTACAGAGATGTAATGTAAAGGAAACTTACTTGGTTAAATGTGCAATGGATGCTTCCTATGGTGGTGATATGACCAATGATCGATCAGGTAATATTTTCTTTCTTGATCATTTGAACTTTTATAATCTGTACGTTGGCTTTTGGACTTAAATTTAACTGCTGGTTGTTAGATCAAAGGGTTTTCATGGTGAGTGCTTGTTAACTGGAGAACCTTCTTGTCTGAAGATGGGTCATGTTAACATTTATGATGGTCATCCTAACTTATGTCTTAAAGAGACAATGGATTTGGTGAAAAGCTCGATGTTTGTCTTTCCGACAGAATAGAGTGATATCTTAGCTGATTTTGTGTTCAGCAATTTTGTTAGAATGAGTTAGAAAATCACAATTTGCTTAACACACTAACTGGTGGAGGCATTTGCTTAGTCCATCCTTATGAAATCATGTTATCTCTGGAAACAGGCACAAAGAATACTTACAGGGAAAAACTTCAGAACATTCCAGATGTCTGGAGACAATATGAGTTTGCACCTGCGATGAACAGTTTGGTTTTAGCTAAGTGGAGCCAATGTCTTGCATTGCATGGCTTATTTGAGTCGTGAATAACCATGCCTGGAGTGTTCTTTCACATTGTTAACTTATCTTATACCAAATGCTAGAAAGTGTATGAAAACAAAATGACTGTTTGAGATATTATGCTTGCTTGCACTTCCAGAAAGTAAGAAATGGATGTGCTATTCATTCATAGATACTAGTTAGTTCGTGCTCATGCTTGTTTTGTGGGTCCATAAAGGCTTGTTGAAGTTTCCACTCCTTTTCTGTTTTGGTTACTAGTCTGTTTGATTTCTGTGCCCTAAGTTAATTGATGTGGTTCATTAGAAATTGTAAGAATTTAGCACCATTCACTCCCTAAATCTTTGTTTACAACCATCTCTGCAAGTTCAGTTGTTTTCCCAAGAATCCATGTAAGGGATCCATACAAACGACTTGGAATAAGCAGGGAGGCTTCTGAAGATGAAATTCAAGCTGCAAGGAGATTCCTTATTAATCAATATGGTGGGCACAAACCAAGTGTGGATGCGATTGAATCAGCTCATGACAAAATAATCATGCAGAAGTTTTACGATAGGAAGAACCCAAAAATAGACTTCAAGAAAAAAGCTAGGGAAATGAAGCAGTCTCGTTTTATGCAGTTTTTCATAAGCAGGTTCCAGACTCCATCAACAAATGTTATTATTAAATCAGCAATTGCATTTTTAGTACTGGGTGCTCTGACTTTTCTCTTTCCAACTGAAGAAGGTCCAACCCTTCAGGTAGCCATTTCCTTGATCGCTACCATATATTTTTTACATGATCGGCTGAAAAGCAAATTGTGGGCTTTTCTTTACGGGTACGTGGACAATGTCTTTCATTTCTTTTCTTCTCCTTGTTAAATCTGCGCTCACTCATCTGTTGGATACTTGTCTTTTTTTTTAAGGTAGTTTTTTTTTACCATTCTTATTCTAGGGAAATTTTCGAAACAAACCCATCTTTTTCATTGACGCCAAAGCTGGTGTACTAATTAAAACAAAATTTCATTTCTAATTATTTTTCAATCATGAGTTTGTCCAGAATTCTGCTCAATAGTTTCAGAACACCAAAGTACCCTTATTCTCTTTTCTTAATTCATTGTTGATCTTCTCTACTGTTCAAACCTGAATTCCTCAAAAAGTAACTATGTCATGGATCATTCACTGCTGTGGTGCAGGGTTGGATCTTTTATTTTCGCATGGCTGTTGGGAACCTTCTTGATGGTATCTGTGATTCCACCGTTGCCATTGGTTAAAGGACCAAGGAGTTTTGAAGTGATTACATCATTGATAACTTATGTGTTACTTTGGGTTTCATCTACTTACTTGAAGTAGTGCCAGATTCTATAGTAAAAGCTCCCAATACAAGGCTGCAATTTTGTTGGAATGGGTGTTATTGATAAGTGGGTCATCAATTGTGCATTTTTGCTTTAAGCCAGATCGTCTTTCTAACCATAGCAATGATGCTCGTAGTGAGTGTTAGTTTTTTTCAATGAGCCTCCCAAAATAGGAAGAGAAGGTGTGTATGACTGTTCTGTTGTTTTGCTATCAATGTAAATGGAGGTGTATCCATCATATGGACAAGTATTACATTTCGTGTTCTTTCTCTGCATTTGTTATAGAATCGTTGTGGAATATGAGGAATCTTTCTCCCCTAAGCATGCCTGTGGAAAATTCGTGTTGGGGGCTTAGATTTTTTTTACCGATGTAAGAGTTTTTGTCGACTTGTTCACTTAAAGCTGTAAGGTGCTCCTGCAATTGGTGGTTGAGGGTGGTCTAATTTCGTTTTTGTAGCCCTGATCACGAGGATCTTTATGGACCATTGTTGGTCTCTTGACAGGCTCCTGCCATGTCTTGTTATTTGATTTGCTCTTTGCTCTGTGGACTCAAAGGAGTGGCGATACATTTGCTTTTCTGGGAAGAATCTAAACCAGTCACTTGTTTTCTCATAGACTGATTAGATGGTAGAGATTTGACTCGTAGCAGCAGTTTTCATGGCTTCAGTGGTCCATCTTGCGAATATCTGCAACTTGGCATTTGCACGCATGGTTACAACCGATCTGTAAATGATTTTTTCTGTAGGCGAAAATATTTGTGTGCAGATTGCAGGATTATGATTAACCTGTAAGACTTACGAACTCTTAACCACCTTTGCTATAAAGATTTTGTATCAATACGTGCTGCGGCATATCATATTTTTCCTGTATTTTTGTCAGTGTGAGTGATCTCAACACAATTTGTAGCGTTAAAAGCCATGTACTGTAAATCTTGCCTTTTAGGACTAGGAGACTCGCTAGCTAGCAGAATGGCCAAAAGCAAGAAGCAATCGTTTCATACTTCACTAACCTTGAAGTCATCAATCAATCCTCGAAAGATCCTAATTTTCCTTATGGCTTATTAGGGATTCAAATTATTCTGCTTTTACAAATTTGAGAAGACAAAACCGTTGATTTTGCAGACCGATGTTGTACCACAAGAACGAAGACGTCCCACATCAGCCACATAAACATGTAGACAAATAGAACTATTATCACCCGACTTGGCAGCCACTGATTGGCCATTGCATTACAACCTCAAATGGGATACCAGAGTAGAACTATAAATACTATGAAGTAGACCAAGTTGTTTGTGTTAAATAGAGCACTGGGGAGCTTGAGGGAAAGAGAGGAGGAGAGTACATAGAACTTCGTTCTTTCAACCTTGATAGAAAATGGCCTCCGCTTCTCTCCTCAAGATTTCCCCAGTTCTAGACAAGTCAGAATGGGTCAAGGGTCAGACCATTCGCCAACCTTCAGTCTCTTTGGTTAGATGCCACTCAGTTGCACCCTCTGCACTCTCAGTTCGTGCTGGCTCATATGCTGATGAGCTTGTCAAGACTGCGGTATGTGTTAACACACCATCCATTATAGTCTTGCAGCTTCCATTACCTTACATATTTAAAAGCTGAGAGGAAAGCACACTGCACAACTCTTAAGAAGTTTACTTTAGGCTTTCTAGTTAACAGATTTATAAGCTTATAAAATTTATTTATGAATGTAACTAGAGATGAGTCATATTTTCAGTCCTGACAGGAAAACTAAGCTTTAGATTTCAGCTTTTGTCAAAAACAATAAATCAGAATTCAGGAAATGGGCTTTTAAATGATTATGAGATTGTTGAATTATGTGCAGAAAACTGTTGCCTCTCCTGGCCGTGGAATATTGGCCATGGATGAGTCTAATGCCACTTGCGGAAAGCGTCTAGCCTCAATCGGTCTTGAGAACACTGAGGCTAATCGCCAGGCATATAGGACACTGCTTGTTACTGTTCCTGGCCTTGGCGAGTGCATTTCAGGTGCTATTCTCTTTGAGGAGACTCTCTACCAATCAACCACTGATGGCAGGAAAATAGTTGATGTGCTTGTTGAGCAAAATATTGTTCCTGGTATCAAGGTTGACAAGGTGAGATCCACTCCTTTTCAATGGTTTCTGTCTAGAGAGTAAAAAATTATGATTTCGGTAACAATTGAGAGCTGGAAACTACAGGGTTTGGTTCCTTTAGCTGGCTCTAACGACGAGTCATGGTGCCAAGGTCTTGATGGCCTTGCCTCTCGATCTGCTGCTTACTACCAACAAGGTGCTCGTTTTGCCAAATGGTATGCATCCTGGTTTCATCTATCAAGTTCTGTTGAACTCTTTCATTTCTGTAACATCATGATTGCTTTAACCACAATCACTGCTGAATTAGAAAGTTTTAATATTATATAACAGGCGCACTGTGGTGAGCATTCCCAATGGTCCATCCGCGCTTGCCGTGAAGGAAGCTGCCTGGGGGCTAGCTCGCTATGCTGCCATTTCTCAGGTAATAACAATATCAGATATATTATTGACATGATCATCATCTGGTTTTTTGGTGGTGTTTGTGCGATTAAGTTGGTCCTTTTTTTTTGCAGGACAATGGGTTGGTCCCTATTGTGGAACCTGAGATTTTGCTTGATGGTGAACATGGGATTGACAGAAATTTCGAAGTGGCTCAGAAAGTTTGGGCTGAGGTGTTCTTCTACCTTGCCGAGAACAATGTCATGTTCGAAGGTATCCTCCTCAAACCCAGCATGGTCACTCCTGGTGCAGAGTGCAAGGACAAGGCCACACCAGAGCAGGTTGCTGAATACACTCTCAAGCTTCTCCAACGAAGAGTCCCACCAGCTGTTCCTGGAATCATGGTATGTGACTGAAAACTATCTCAAACATGCACAGACATAAACATTCACACACACACACTAGCCACTGATTTAGTTGCTAAATTGTTGAATTGTTCTTGTTGTCAGTTTTTGTCCGGTGGGCAATCTGAAGTGGAGGCTACCTTGAACTTGAATGCAATGAACCAAGCTCCCAACCCATGGCATGTATCATTCTCATATGCAAGAGCTCTTCAAAACACTTGCCTCAAGACATGGGGAGGCAGACCGGAGAATGTGAAGGCAGCTCAAGATGCTCTGCTTGTTAGAGCAAAGGCCAACTCTATTGCTCAGCTTGGCAAGTACACAGGCGAAGGAGAGTCTGATGAAGCCAAGAAAGGAATGTATGTCAAAAACTATTCCTATTAAATTGTTGGAACCAATTCTAAAGTAGACACGGTGATGACAAACCCCTTCTCTATCTTATCCTTGGAGGAGCCTTTTTTTGTTCATAACTCGTACTTCAAGTGACTTGTAATTCATGATATGGAGAATTCGTGGAGGCATTATATGCTTAAAAACAAAATTTAATCTTTGTAATGTGGAGTCTGAATGCCGATGGATTGCTAGACTGAGAGTTCTGATCTCTTAAATCTGGATCATTAAACTTAGGTATGGTAAAGGTGAACATTAGGCACACAAGATCCAGTTTTGTAAAAAAACTGGATCCAAAACCAATAAATCTGGATAGCAGCCTTTTTATGCTATTGCTGCAGAGTTTTCTGCCGATGGAATGTTTTTTTGGTTTACAAGAGACTCAAACCTAAGCCTTGCAGATTCAGAGGACGGGAATTATAACATGCCAATTGAGTTATCCACGCCAACAACACGGCTAACGAAACCTGAAAATGCAAATCAACGTAGAGACCTAAAACTTTGTAAGAACTTAAAAATAAAGGCTCAATGGGATTCAATGAACTCCATATTCCTCCAGAGGGAAGTAAACACACGGGGGCTTCAAGAGATTTTTGAGAGTGGCATCCAAAGAACACATCATGTTGACAAATGTTGGGCAAAGAAACGTATTATGAAGGAGCAATGAAGTTTCAACAGAAGTCACTGGTGTCCAAGAAAACATTAACCATTACTGGTCCTCTTTTTTCTTCCTTTTCTTTCCTTTCAATTTACAACATCAACACTGTTGTGTTTTCACCAGTTTTACATCGTACTTGCCTAATTTTGGTTTCAATCTAGGGAGTAGTGAAAGATTGAAGAATCTTCTGTTTTTTTTTTTTTTGTAAGCCGAGAGACAGTATCATCGAAAAAATCCTCCAAGAGGCAAAATGCGCCAGCCAGGTAGGAGAGGAGAGACCAGAACCAACAAGGGAAAAAAGACATGGCGGAGAAAACGCCCTTCAGCTGCCAAAGCCAACAAATCAGCGCCACCCCCCCCCCCCCCCCGGCGAACAACAGCAATATCAGGACACAAACCAACAAAACTCTGCAGCAATATCGTTATTGAAATGCTAAACACGCTATCTAACTAACCAGACAACAATCCAAAACCAACTGCAGCAACAATGTAGAAAGGCTTCACCAGCAGAAACGCACTCTTGAGGGTCAGAGACAACAGAAGCAACATAGGAAACTAGGAGGATTAGCCAAAAATAGCTGCGAGACACAAACCAAGGAGAACCAAAAGACAGCAAAAAGGCCAGCAAGAAAAAAGATGTTTGAAATTGAGTTTCAAACTGTTTTTGATCTCATCGGAATTTGATTTTTTTTTTTTAATGTTTGTAGATTGTTTTGATATGCTGATATCAAAAATAAATTTTTAAAAAATAAAAAAAATATTATTTTAATGTATTTCCGAGAAAAAATACTTTGAAAAATAACCGTTACCACACTCCCAAATAGCCCCACAATCAGCTCTAATTAGAGCAGCAAAACTGCAGGAAAAGCTAGAGACCAGAAACAGAGCGACAGTACAAAAGATTGACATCAGGAGAGGTTGAAGATGTTAACAGTTGTAATTCCTCCTGCTCTTCATTATAGTTGGCTGTTGCATTTAAGGAGAAAGTAACATTTGGAGAATAAATAAAACAAGTTTGATCATAACTGCCATTTGCTACACACTTGGGTTCCAGGGAAGACAAGATCACAATCATGCGGGCAATACATTTCATAGATGAGGAGCTAAACATCTGTTAAGAAGGTAATACATGAGATAAAGGTTAGTTAATCAGCCGTGGTATAAATATATGCGTCTCTGCTATAAATAGCATCACATGGAACTCCTACCGCTAGCATGGCACTCAGAGAGCCACAAGTCCATCTTTTCTATGATCTGATGCCTTACTTTTTCAACTGCATCAGGGGAACCACAATTCCGAGCATTACCTGTAATTGAAAATAACAATGTCAGTTGATAAGCAGCAAGCAATTCCCAGCAAACAGTACAAGGAACAAGGATATGATTTCCAGCATAATTTGAAGGAATGCTATTAAAAATGCTGTCAGATATACATTTTATTGTTGAACAGCAGTCCAAATTTTGTTAAGGTCCGTATTAATGGCTTCTAAGACTATCTGAATTGCTTGAGATGACAATGAAACTAGAGTAATATACAGTGCCATAATCTTATACGATAATAGGCAGCACAGACTAGAACATACCTTCAATGTTGAAGGGAGATTGTGGACATCCTCGCATATCAGTTCCATGACCACAATTATGACAAGACATCACAAAGGAGGGCACTGGAATGTTAAAAGAAGCATTTCAGTGAACAAGTAAGCATATGATTATGAATATATTTCCCAAAATATATTACACGAAATGTTTGCATTGTAGTTCTGCGTATTGAGTCATTAAGCCATTTATGAACATATGCCTAGTAGCAGTAATACTCGTACCAAGCATTCAGACACACCAGACTTGGAAAGATGATGAAAAATAAACCACGCAAAAGAGATTGAGTAGTTGGAAACTTACTATCTGGAGATGAAATCTGCTTTGATGCATGGCGCCAGGGATCTTGAGACCCATTTGTAAAAACGATCTTTGAACCTGCAAGATACAAAAGCTATGAAAAAACAATTTAATAGGCAAGCTTTTTCAGGAGTGCATTTAAGGCTTTTTGTTTCAGTGTGTTTCTTTTCTTTTTTTTGTGTGTGTGTGAGTGTGTTGGGGGGCTAAATCCATCCCTGAATGGAAGTAATCATTTCAGAAATCAAACGCCTATCTCTTCAGAACTTGCTTTTTTATTTAGTACACGTGGCCTTGCTTCTGGGTCTACTCAGAGATCAAGTGCAAAACAAGCACCTCCATCTCCCAGAGAAATGATCATCGTACAGAGATAAGAATTAAAGATATTCAAGAAAAGAGAGGTCAATGCCCAGACCTGCGATATTTGTGCCCCCATAATATATATTAGTTTTGTCAACCTCAGGATAGATGCCTTCTCCAAAGACCCTCTTACAAAGATCTAAATGATATCTGCAACATATATGACAAACAATTATGCAGAGTGAGATTGTGCACAAAAGGAGCATCATAAACCAAACAACATAACAAGTGAACAGAGAGTCTAAACACACACACTAATCATATTAATGCATACAAATAAAAACATACCTTGTGTCAACTTGTGAGGAGCGAATACTATCATTTGCAGGTGCCACTTGAAAATATGCTACTTCTGTACAAACTTGGAACCACCACAACCGATCACCAGTATTCTCATTAAGAGTAGTGTCTTTCAAATGCCTTTGATCATATGTTTGAACGCTGACACCAAAACTTCCAACGTAATCTTCTTTAACATATTTTGCATATGCCTCCTGTGTTTGCATTTTGAAGTTCCATTAAAAGCATATTAAACAACCAGAGACTAAGGAGAGATGGCTTCATGATTCGCCAATAAATTTAATCATCACCAATACATTATGTTGAACAGAAAAGGTAGAATCATTATAAAAAGGAAACGAATAATCACATATATTAACCAATCCTAAAGCCACCACACCCCTTTACCACTGTAGCCAATGCACAAGGGCAGTCTTGAAAACATTTTTAGTAGATGAACTTCCTAGGGGATTGTTAACGCAACAATTCTATTTCAGGCATTGGAATCTACATGATGGGAAATACTTGATGTCCAGGTAGAACTGATTGGAGATTATCATGGGTAACCTTTTTATACAGCATATACGATGAAGCATGATGATCAATCTACTGAACTTGGAATCCATCAGACTCGCCAAAGCTGCAGCATGGCCAACTACTGCTCAAACTGGATAGCTTAATTCATCATTTAGTCACTGAATAGGATGCCATGTACAATCAACGTTATCAAAAGAATTTCTAAACAACAAAATGCAATCATCACATCTCATAGTTTGAACTTGCCAACACCGAAATTGATAAAGTTCTCGACATGATGACGTCCACAAAAAAAGAAAAGGCAACATCCAAGAAAGCCAGGATCAAGAATTAGATGGATCATTAGTGAATAAGCAAGGAGTAACAGGCTTTGACCATGGAGATAGATGAAAATAAACTGGAGCTTACCACCAGATCTTCTCCATCCTTCTTTGCTTGAACAAGAGGGGAACATAGTTTATCCGGATTTCCGTATTGAAACTGAAATGGTAGGGCGGTGAATATCATTAATATGAAGACCTCATACTAGGCAACAAAAATAAAAAGAAAATCACACACACCGCTGTAGCAGCTGCATCTGCCAGAAAATACAGGAAGTCACCATCAATCTCAAGCTGCAAATACACGTAAAACGTAAAATGTGAACATAGATGATCAGTGTAAAGAAAGTCTCATGAAGTGTGAATTTCATCTCATTATTTTGTGTATTATTAAAGGATTGATAAAACAAACCTCAGCTGCATCAAACAAGGTCTTCACTGCTTTTTTATTAGATGCAAGCCTTTCTTCTACAAGTTGAGTAGTTTCTTGTAGTGCAGCTTTACATTCAGCCCCGGCAGACTCTCCAATCTAAATAAAATGGCAAGGGACAGAAAGGTCTTTCATCATGACAAAAATTTCATGATGTGGAAGAAGCATATCCAAAAAACAAAGTATTAAAAATCAATGTATGGAAGACAATCAAAATAAACACACAAACATGCATCAGGACATGGTTACAGGATGTATAATAAATATTGTGTTTACCTGCTGATCAAATTCAGTGTAGTTATAAACAGCAAGAACAACTGCAGAACTTGCAAGACTCCCACATGTTAAATGTGGAAACTTAAGACGAAACCATGCACTAAGAGCTCCAGAGTATGAAACACCAAAAACAAACCAAGGATTTTCAACGCCTGTTCTATTGAGCTTCAGGTTTAGGGATTCCTGCATTAGAAAGCATACAAAAAAATAAGAGTTGGGTGCAAAAAGAAAAGAACTATCACATGCACCTCAAAAGAATAGGAAAATATTAACATCAACTTTAATGCATATGAAAGGCCATTATGACACCTTCCGGGACAAATTTAAACCTGTAGACAAGGCTAAGTTTCCCTGTTACGCATATGGGAATTAATTAACATTCCAGATAAATAACAATGTCTCTCTACATCTCAGTCTTTTTCTTAGGCATGCTTTTGCACAACCATACTACATTCAAGTATCCCTGCACATGCATACTTATATTTTAACACATGAGTTTGTCCGCAAGCAGCAACAAATTTAATGGGGGTCAGTGGTCCCCCCCCCCCCCCCCCAAACAAATGCCACATTCTGGATTCATTCCTATCTTCAAGCACATTCTTGTATATTGTTACACAATGAAGTAGAAAGATAGCTGAAGCCAATCAAGGTCTAGAAAAAAAAATGGAGAATTGAAATTACATTTTGATTGAGCAAAATGAAAATGCAGGGCTAGAATAATTCCAAAACCACAACTCTGAACTTCTTCATTGGAGTGGATAGATTATATTTGAAGGACAATGACATATAGCACATGGTCAGATTCAATACAGAACGCCTCTACCTTCAAATAATCTTGATGTGAAAAAGAAAAATTTCAGGAAATTGCACAACAACTTGCCTGATAATACTGACGAAAAACAGCCAAGTCAAAGAGTGCCTGTTTAGATGAAAGATATCTCAAATTCTCTGTTGTTGTTGATTTGAAGGGTGAACTTTTTCCATAGTAACGATGCTCAAGTGAGACCACAGCTGCTCCAAACTTCTTCGCCAAAACCTATATAAAACAACAAGGTCTAATTTAATTTATCATCAATCGAGCACACCTAGTACACTGCCGGGTTGTAAATCATCAATGCACTCTTACAGTGATAAGACGTCGACAAAAACCGTAATTTGCTCCCCATTCAATAGGCAATGCACTTTGTTAAAAATTGACTCTAGTACTAACAACCAGAAGACCCTTAATACCACTCAAAAACTACCAAAGACTTACGCCGATATAGTCATTGGCTATCCCATCGCATGAAGATTCCCCACAAATTTTCAAAAAGATGGGTCCATCAGGCACTCTGAAGTAGTCAAGAAACTCATAATACCGTTGTTGAAACTTATGGTGATCCTGCAAATACCAAAACAAACCTTACACTCAATGCCAATCCTTCAAAACCAATTTCACATTTCTTTAAAACCATTGAATTTTATTCAAAACCTAAGCTTTAAGAGAATCACTCAATCACATATTAACATCATTTCAATTTTCAACTAATTCTTAGAATTCCACACTAAATGAACCATTTAACTGCACTTTAACATCACCAACCAATCAATTAGCATATACATTTTATAAAAATTACAAGAACCCAATTTTCTTCAGTAAACTTCAAGGATTTATTCAAGAAACAAACTTTAAAACAACCCATTTTTAAGGAGAAAAAAGCTTTAAATTCTAAACAGGAATCCATATTTTGATTTCAAGAAAAACATCAAAATTAAAAGAAAACAAGAGAGGGGGAGAGAAAGATACAAATGGAGAGTAGTGATCAAGCGTCTGATTAAACCAGAGTTCCTTAGTGGTCAAGGAGCGGTTGCTGTTGGTGCTGCTTTTAGAGAAGCTGTAAAGCAACGTACGATGTGCGAGATAGGCAT
>Ga0325401_1003512_pt1 | contig 14423 bp, 9 predicted proteins | sample PopdelMetagenome_FD_205666 | JGI IMG/M metagenome (GOLD analysis project Ga0325401, IMG submission 205666) | Populus deltoides microbial communities from Bellville, Georgia, United States - Xylem-PdKOR-R2 | ecosystem: Host-associated > Plants > Phyllosphere > Stem > Wood/Secondary xylem | place...
CGCAGCATAGAAGTTCTCTTTCAGCCTGTTCTCTTCAGGTAAAATGCTTCTTGCCCATTCAATAATCTTGTCATACCCGGCCTCACTCAACCCGTGATCTGACTTGATGGTGAACACCTGTGCTACGACCGATAATTTACTGTGGTTCGTGCAACCATCCCATAATGGTTCGTCAGAATCTTTCAACAAATCAAAAAACCTAGCTGCATCTACATTAGGTTCTTCTTCTATGATTGGACATTGACTGACATTACCTTGATTCATTCTCATTACATCCATAACCATATTTTTGTAAGGATTAGTGTTGTCATTTGCCGCTTCATGCACGTTGCTAGCACTAGAAGTAGACCCAACCACCGTTTCTTCCATTCTCCTCTCACTAACATATACTTCTCCATGTGCATACCAACACTGGTAATTCTCCATAAACCCTTTGTGTAGAAGATGCATCATTACAACATCTGGATGCAGATACTTTTTATTTTGACACTTCCTGTATGGACACCTAATACCGCCTCCAGTAAAATTTCTAGGAATAGATGTTGCGAAATTAATAAAACCCTGAACCCCGTTACAATAATCTATCCTCCGCAATCCTTGGGGTGAATCTTGATACATCCATGAACGATCATCCATGATTTATATCGAACCTCTATAAAATTATGATGACATCATGTATTAATTAACTAAGTTAGGTAAATAAACTTGCAAAAATATTACTTTACCTCGAGATTATCCAACAAACCAATCACAACTTCTCATAAATATTAAATATTCATTATCATTTATCAACGTCCATACAAATTAAAATATATAAATTTACAGAAATTATCACTCCGCAATACCATTGATAAAACTTTAAACGGACCCATTAAGTAAGCTATTAATTATTTAAAAACAGCACATGTACTTTGGTAGTTCCATAAAGTTTTAACAATTTACAAACAAATACAATCTTACAAAATCTAAAACAAACCATAACAGGTATAGAATTATACATTCATATACTACAAGTTTGTTTGAGAAATAACAATAAAATATGTACATTTACTAACAAAATACATATACTAAAAAAAAAAATTGATATTTAATTAAATGTTAAAACTTAAGAAGATAGAATTACTTACAAAAATTGATAAAATCCGTCGGTAAATCAGAACACGGATGCTGTGACCACAAAACTTCAAGAAATATAACTTGTTGTGCTGATATGAGGGAGGTTTTTGTTTGGGGGGGAGGGGGGCTGGTTGTTTGCAGATGGAGAGAGTTGGGATTAGGAAGAAGAAGGAGAAATAGGGGAGGAGAGGGTCGGTAAAGTGGACATATATTAACTTTTACCGACGGTTTCACCGTCGGAAACTCTGTCGGTGAATCCGTCAATGATTCTGACGGAACAATCAACACGTCACCATACGGATCTGCCATTTCAAATCCGTCGGTGATTCCATCGGCAATATAAACGGCGGTCGCTGTACGGGCTGTCTTTTTTAATCCGTCGGTGATTTCGTCTGAAAAAATAACCTGCCAAAACCTCCACATCAGCGACCCCCTTTTTTTTTACGACGAAAACTTTTCCGTCCGTAATTCCGTCGGTAACTACTGACGGAAAATTTCCGTCGGTAACTACCGACGACATTACTGAAGGAATATGTTCCGTCGGGAATTTCGACCTCAAATTATCGACAGAAATATTCCATTGGTAAATCCGTTGCTATTTAGCGAATTTCTGGTAGTGAATTCAATTAAAAAAAGACCTAAAAAAGCAACCTGAGTTAACTTGTCAAACTCGCGACTCGAGTCATGAGACCGAAATAACCCCATAGAAAGAAAATTGAAACAAATGTTCAATTCCTAATAAGTTCAATATTGAATGATGAGACTAAAAAAAATCAATTAAAAAAAGAACATAAAAAATAACTCAAGTCAATCCGTCAAACTCATGACCCAAGTCATGAGACTGAGATAACCTCGTAGAAATAAAATTAAAAAAAAGACTTGATTTAACCCGGATTAACTTGCCAAATCCACAACTCTTGTCATGAGACTGAGATAACCTCATAAAGAGCAAATTAAAATAAATTATGAAGCTCAATTTTCAATCGATCATGTTAGAGCCAATGCTGAATGATGAAATTTGTAAAAACTTTAATTAAAAAAATGACACAAAAAATGAGTCAAGTCAATATGAGTTAACCCGTTAAGCACTATTCTTAGGTTATGAGGCAGAGGGAACCCAATAAAAAGCAAATTCAATGTTGAAGGACATGAAACCGAGATTGTAACGACTCGACTTTTCATAGCCAAAATGAGTGGATTTTTTTTTTTGGAAATCGTTAGGTTCTCGATGTTTTTCACAATATCATTCTGTAAATTTATAAATACATTTCATTCATTAGCAAGGCATAACCCATATAGGGTAAAGTAAATCAACATCCCATAAAAGTGACAATACACATTCTCGCAACGGTATTTAGGGTTTATTGTAATAAAAAAAAGATCACATACATCCATTCACCACATCATGTTTACAAGATCGTACTTTCACATCTGTATTCCATTACAATTTTCGATACAAATCTTAACAAAAGTGTCAAATGGCAAATATTCAACTAATTCATTCGTTCTTATCAAACACATAACACCTAAAACATACTATTACATAGTACCTTCCAAAGTATATGAGCCCGTGGAACGAGCTTTCCTATGCATCTGGATTGTGTGATGTCCCTGTTACAAAACAACATGGATACAAGAATTGTAAATAATCTAAACATAATAATAAACAACTAGAAGAACGTTATCGTTATTTTTTGTTATCAACATAAAATGGGTGCATTCCTTCTTTTACTTCTCATATGCATTGTACAATCCTTATTATTTTGTTAAGTGTATTATTCTCACTCATACGCCCAAACCTCTTTGTATGAGTTGTAGAGCTAAAGTTTAAACATTGATCAGGGTTAATTCCTTCACTTTAACCTGGTCCTCTATCCTGGATGCTTTTAGCCATAGCTAATCGCAACGTCCAAACTCTATCATCCGTCTCGGATGTCATTAACCAAAACTAATCACAAAAACCAACCTGTCATCTTACGGATACCGTTAGTTGATACCAATCATCATAATCAACTCTGCTATCCATTTATGATGTTATTAGCCAAAGCTAATCGTCATATTTAACCTGGTCATCCCACTAGGATGTCATCAATCGAGACTAGTCATTCGTGCAACCCGACCATCCATCTATGATGGCATTAGCCAAAGCTAATCATCAACGTAACTCGACCATCCGTCTAGGATGCCATTAGCCATTAGCCATTAGCCATCAACACAACCCAACCATCCATTTAGAATGCTATTAGCTGAAGCTAATCATCAATGCAACTCGGCCATCCATTTAGGATGCCATTAGCTAAAGCTAATCATTTATGATTAGCTTGATTAAACTTGAATGAAAATTAATCATGAATGTAATTAGTTGATTAAACTTGCCGAAAATTAACTAACATATCAATTTGTATAGAATTTTTGTATGATTTGTTTGTTTGTATAATATTACTCCAATTGAAAATGGAGAAATATAAAGAATATATTGAGCAAGCCCACTACGATTCCAACAAGGGATAATACCAATGTGCACCAACGCAAACATCATGATATCAAGATGCTTTTTGCCTTTGTCTCCACTAGTCTCCAAATATTGAGATAGCTTGCTGTACAATTTGCTATTAATAATTAGTCTTTCCTTCTCTATCTTCTTCCCGCTCCCTTCTTTTTTTTATTTTTTTTTATTTTTTTAGTTTCAAATTTTACATATCCTTAGTTGAATACTTTTATTTTCTTGCATGGACCTAGTAACTTTGTTTAATTGAGTTTACTAGATCTTCAACTTTGCATAGTCCAACTTCGACATTTTTAAGTAATTATACTTATCAATTTCCTTAGGTCATCCAAACATGGATACCCTTTATGAATCAAGCTTTGTCGATCATTCCTGAACGTCCTAACATGGACGCCATTAGCCGTAGCTAATCTTACTGATCATTTCCCAGCAGTCCCAACGCGGATGCCATTAGCCGAAGCTAATATTATAATTCATTTCCCGGCAATCCTATCACGGATGCCATTAGCCGAAGCTAATCTCATAATCATTTCCCGGCAGTCCTAACACAGAAGCCATTAGCCGAAGCTAATCTTATAATTCACTTCTCGACAATCCTATCATGGATGCCATTACCCAAAGCTAATCTTATAATTCACTTCCCAACAATCCTATCACGGATGCCATTAGCCGAAACTAATCTCATTAATATGCCAGACTTTATTTACATTGAACATAACGTTATTGTAGTTGCATTCATTATAAAGATTTTAAATTGCATAAGTGTAAAGGAGAGGGAAAACCACGCACTTGCTCTGCCTATCTCATGACCTCTTCTAACAGAAGATCCAATCCTGGTCACTCCTCCTGAATCACAAAGAAGTCTTTGGTTAGGTTTCCTTCAAGCCAAATGTTATAGTAAATCCATATTTATTCATTATACATATGGTACTTTCCATGCATGTTCATTTTATCATCATAACATTCGTTTTATCATCTTTACAAAAGTTTTTTTTTTTGTATATATACATACTTGACACAACATCATATCTGAATTCGATGAATCTGTTTCCTCTCATTATCGAGATACAATCCATACATCAACATCAATTAACATCTTATTTAAAAGTAATTCTTACATATACACATAATATTATGTTTGCATGATTACAAGTTTGCATAAAAATAAACATACACAGATGTGAGTTTGCATTCCTATCCTACTAGTAGTCATCACGAATTTAAACAAAAGCATCTAATAATAGTTATACATTCAGTACATTTTGTTCATACAAAATACATCGTGATTTAAAATGCAACTACATGGTTCCTTGCAAAAGTAGGTTCCTATGTATTGGGTTTCCTAGGCACCTTGTTAGTGTGACGTCCTTGCTGCAGTACAAATATTTATAAGAATATAGTTACTTAATAAGAAGCAGTCAGGTAACTTAATGAAGCATTAACATTATTCCATGTTTGAGATGTAGTATTCCTAGTATTCCTATGTAGCATTAACAGCTCATAGTACACATGAATGCATCAATTCTTGCAATTACTCATAATTTTTAAATCCGACCATCCTCTTAAGGCATCATTAGCCGAGGTTAACCGTTCATTCATCCCAGTCATCCACTTTAGATGCTATTGGCCGAAGCTAATCACTTATTTATCCCGGCCATCCATTCGGATGCCATTAGCTGTAGGTAATCATTTACTCATCTTAACCATCCTCTCAGGATGCCATTAGCCAAAGCTAATCATTCATTTATCCCGGCCATCCATTTGGATGCCATTAGCCAAAGCTAATCAATTATTTATCCTTGTCAGCCACTTAGGATGCCATCAGCCAAAGCTAATCATTTATTTATCCCGACCATCCATTCGGATGCCATTATCTGAAGCTAATCAATTATTTATCCTGGTCATCCACTTAGGATGCCATTAGCTGAATTTAATCATTTATTTATCTTGGCCATCCACTTAGGATGCCATTAGCGGAAGCTAATCAATCATTTATCCTAATCATCCACTTAGGATGCCATTAGCCGAAACTAATCAATCATTTATCCCGGTCATCCATTTTGGATGTCATTAGCCATAGCTAATAATTTATTCATCAACATTTACTCCTTTGACATTTATCCTGGTCATCCATTTTGGATGCCATTAGCCATAGCTAATAATTTATTCATCAACATTTACTCCTTTGACATATTGGTATCTGTAATAACACAATATAGTAATATTCATGATAAAGCATTTCATAAATTAACATTATGAAAGAGCAAGGTGAAAATTACCTACATGCTCCACCTGCAGGTTGTCTTCGTCTTGATGATGGTCTGATCCCAGCCGCACCACCTAAGACATCAATGGCCACAAATCGGTACATTTGCATCCTTAAATCACATCCATCACCATACTTATTTCAAGATTCCATATGTTCACATTCAAGTGTTCCACATTTTACACTATCATATAATGAAATTGTTACAAGCATTCAAGTCATTTCTGTCGGGGGGTTTATTGTAGAAAATCAACAGCGAAACTGATTTGTTGTTGTCCACACAATTCAATAGCAAAAAGTGATTCGCTGCAAGCCATACAATTTAGTAGTGAAAACTGGTTAGTTGCAGGCCGTTTAATTCGACAGCGAAAACTGGTTCACTGTCGGGCATATAATTGGGCAGCGAAAACTGTTTCGCTGTAGGCGCCACACTATTCGGCAACGAAAACTATTTCGCTCAAGGCACCTCAATTTCAGCAAGGAATGCTACTTCACTACAGCCAACATGCTTTCAACAGCGAATGCTAATTCGCTGCAGGCAACTCAACTTTGACAGCGAATGCTAATTCCTTGCAGGCAACACAACTTCGACGGAGAATGCTAATTCGATGTAGCCGACACGCTTTCGGCAAAAAATCACACTTTTGCTGCAAACAACACAACTTCAGCAGCGAACACTGATTCGCTGCAGACAACACAACTAGACTTGCAACAACTCAGTTTTCGGTGATGATTCATAAGTCAATAATGGTTATGTGCAATGACAAATTCATGTGTCATTCATGGCTGTAATACCCAACAGAAATCTAAGTAAAAGGCCACTCATGCTAAGTGATAGTTTAGAGGAGCAAAATGGCCTGCCTTAAGGACTTAAGAGGGGGGAAACCAGTCTTGGAATAACCAAAAGGGGGACAAGAACAAACTTAATCCAACACCTAAACACCCCAACCCTTTAATAGGGGGTATAAATATAAGGAGAAGAGAGAAGGTGACCCTTCCTCTTTCTAAAATCTGTTTGCAACAGTTGCATGTTCAGCTGCATGCTTCTCTTCTCTTCTCTTCCTCATTCCCATCAAAAATTAAACCAAGCTAGCTGTAGGTGCCTCTTTGAACGTCTGAGAGATAGAGAGTTGAGAACTTGAGAGGAGATTGAACAACTACTTAGAGGGAAGGAGAAAAGAGCTAGAACCGATAGGCAAAAACCAATAGAAAGAGGAGAAACCGAGAGAAGAAGAAGAAGAAGGGGGAGAACCGGGAGAAGAAGAGAAAGAATACTAAAAAACATTCCCCAAAACTACTTAGATTCGAAAGGTATGGGTTATATAACTTTTTTCCTCTTGTTCTTGAGACCCTAGAACTGAAAATGAAGAAGAAGACCCTAAGAAAATTGACGTAGGACTTCTAGGCTAGCTGTGAAGGAAACCGAAATCAACTAGGAGAACAAGAAAATAGAGACGAATTGGGACCAAATTCTAGAACATTTAACAAAGAAAAATAAATAAATGGAATGAACAAAACATGGAAGAGGGTCAGCCATAGCTGAAGGGTTAGCCATAATACATTGTGTGATAAAATACATGTAATTGTTCATGCTTGAAATTATGTGATTCTGTTGGACTGTAATAACAAACTGTGTGCTGGAACTGAATTGCATGTAGTTGTTCATGCTTGAAATTATGTGATTTTAATGGATTCTAATAACAAACTGTGTGTTGGAACAAAAATGCATATGGATGTTTCGCTGTCGAATTAAGTTATCTGCAGTGAATCAGTATGCGCTGCCGAATTATGGTATCTACAGCAAATTAGTGTTCGCTGCAGAATTGTGTTGTCTATAGCGAATCAATTTTCACTACCGAATTATGGTGTCTGCAGCAAATTAGTGTTCACTGTCGAACTGTGTTGTCTGCAGCGAATCAATGTTCACTGTTGAATTATGGTGTCTGCAGCGAATTAGTGTTCGTTACCGAATTGTGTTGTTTGTAGTGAATCAGGTGTTCGCTGCCGAATTATAGTGTCTGTAGCGAATCAGGTTTTCACTTTCGACTTGTGTTGTCTGCAGCAAATTAGTTTTCACCGCTCAATGGTGGTGTATGTAGTGAATCAGTTTTTGCTGCCAAATGGTGGTGTCTGCAGCGAATCAGTTTTCATTGTCAAATCGCAGTGTCGCCAGCGAATCAGTTCGCTGACAATTCTGTGTTCTAACAAATCAGTCCACTAATGATTTCGTGTTCCAGTGTATTAATCCGCTGATAAATATGCGTTATTGGCAAAACAGCTTTCCCTAGCAGAATTACATATTTGAATGGGTCCAATAATTAAAATGATTACATTATGTGGTTGTAATATGTGGAACACTTGAATATGAACTTGTGTATACTTGAGATATGCATGGTGAAAAGTTGTGCAATTACTTAATATGAATGTACTGATTTGTGGCCATCGATGTTTTAGGTGGTGCGACTAGGATCAGACCTTTATTAGGACAAGGACACCCCACAGGTGGAACAAGTAGGTGGTTTTCATCTTCCGCTTTCATAATGCTAATTTATGAAATGTTTTATTATGAATGTCATAATATCGTGTTAGCATAAATACCAAATTGTCAAGGGAGTAATTATTAATGAATAAATGATTAGCTTTAGCTAATGACATCCTAAAAGGATGACTAGGATGATTAAATGATTAGCTTCAACTAATGGCATCCTAAGTGGATGACCAGGATGATTAAATGATGATCGGGATGCTTAAATGATTAGTTTCGGCTAATGGCATCCTAAGTGGATGATCAAGATGATTAAATGATTAGCTTCGACTAACGACATCCTACGAGGATAGCCAGATCTAGGAGTTATGACTTAGTTTCAAGAATTGATGTGATCATGTGTACTATGATTAGTATATACCAAGTAAATGAAAGAACTACACTTGTTATGCCTTATATGGAGAATAGCATTAATAGTTTCATTAAACCATTTAATTGCTTACTATTAATTGTTTATAATACTTTCATTAAACCATTTAATTGCTTGCTATTAATTGTTTATAATTCTTGTGAATATTTATATTGCAGCAGGGACGTCTCACCAATAAGGTGCCTAGAAACCCCATTACACGAGAACTTACTTTTGTAAAGAATCATGTAGTCGTATTTCAAATCACGATGTATTTTGTATGAACTAAGTGTACTAAACATGTATCTATTGTTTGATACTCTTGTTTAATTTCATGATATCTATTAGTAGTATAAGGGTGTAAACTTATGATTATGTACGTATAATGTGAGCTTCTAATCATTCTAACGTAATATTATGTGTGTTTAAGAATTGTTGTTAATGAAATGTTGATTGATGTTTGACATATAGATCGAGCCTCGATAATGAGTAGAAACAATTCCTGAAATGTTATAAAAAAAATTAAATTATTGTTGTTTTGGCTTTGAAAATCTGAGCCATTACAGAACAGAATTAACACCCTTGCTTATAATTACAAAACCTTTTTCTAATTTTTTGAAATAAAATTTTTTGGCCGTCCAAATCTGGATTCCTCACTTATTGACTTGGAACCACGTGGACCACAAATTTATAAAAATTGTGTTATCTTTAAGTTACGGTTGCATCAAATTGTTGAATTATATAGCCACGCCACTTCGATTACATTTTGATTAGCTAATATTCCTATCCCTTCTCATTATCATGCAGCAGGAAATTCCCCTTGTCCTGGGCTTCCTTCTCCTTGTCTTCGTTGTGTTGAGATTAGGGAAGAAATCAAAAGGCCATGACTCAACTCGTACACCACCTCCGGGACCATGGAAATTACCCTTAATAGGAAACATCCATCAGCTAGCTAGCTCTGCAACAAGGCCCCATTATCTCTGTGCGCATTGGGCCAAGAAATACGGACCAATCATGCAAATTCAGATTGGAGAAGTTCCTACTGTTATTATTTCTACAACAGACGCAGCAAAAGAAGTGTTGAAGACGCAGCAAATCAACTTTGCTGAAAGACCAACTCTCCTTGTCTCAGAAATCATGCATTACAATGGCCAGGGCATGTCATTTGCAAAATTTGGAGACCACTGGAAACTAATGCGAAAAGCATGCGTATGGGGGCTATTTAGTGCAACACGTAAACTCTCATTCAGATCAATCAGGGAAGAAGAGGTATCAAATTTAATCAGCTCCATCCGTTCGAAAGCAGGTTCACCGATCAACCTCAGGGAATTGCTTTGGGATTGGTCAAATGAAATTATTACAAGAACAAGCATTGGTAAGAAATGCAAAAACAAAGCTCGATTTTTACACATTATTGAACAAGTGACAAAGGCAGTAGGAGGTGTGAATATTGTAGACATATTCCCTTCCGCTAGATGACTACACATGATCAGTACCATGACGTCTAGCCTCCAGAGGTTGCATGAAGAAACGGATCAGATGCTTGGAGACATTATAAATGAACGTAGAGCCAGCAGGGTAGAGAAGAAGACAGGTGAAAATGAAATTGAAGCAGGGGATGATCTTCTGGATGTGCTTCTGAATCTCCAAGATGATGGAAACTTTAAAGTTAAAACAGAAAGCATCAAATCAATTATCCTGGTTAGTAGACTCATGCATGATTGGCTTTCCATGTATATCATATCTACACGTCTAAAGTTGCACAAATCAATTTCTACACACACACACACACACACACACACACACACACACACACACACCATGATTCTCTAAAGATGGTCTAACGTGAGGCATACAGCCCAGGCATCTGTTTTCCAATCTGTCTTTGTATTTAGCTAGCATCAAATCTATCTTCTTACTTAAAACTATTGAAATTTCACATATTTGAACCTAGCTAACTCGTTAATTAGTCTTATTTCAGGAGATGTTCATTGGTGGGAGTGAAACGTCATCAACGATTTTGGAATGGATACTGGCGGAATTGATGAAAAACCCAAGTGTAATGGACAAGGCACAGAAAGAAGTGAGGCAAGTATTGGGTACTATTGAGAATGTTGATGAATCAAGTATCGTAAATTTGAATTTCTTGAAGCTAATTATCAAAGAAACTTTGAGATTTCATCCTCCAGGACCTTTCATTCCAAGAGTATGCGTCAATAGTTGTGAAGTTCACGGATATGCCATAGAAGCTAACAGCAAATTAGTAATGGTTAGTGCATGGGCTATTGGAAGGGATCCTAATTATTGGATCGAACCTGAGAAATTCCATCCTGAGAGATTCCTAGATAGCTCCGTTGATTATAAAGGTGCCAATTTTGAATTCATCCCATTTGGTTCTGGAAGGAGAATCTGCCCAGGAATGAACTTTGGTTTGGATAATGTCGAGGTGGCTCTTGCGCAACTGTTATACCATTTTGATTGGAAACTTCCAAATGGAGTAACACCAGAAGCTCTTGATATGGAGGAGCATTATAGTTCCCCAACTAGAAGAAAGCATGATCTTATATTAATTCCCATCCCATATCGTCCTCCGTCCATGTAATGAATAGGAATTATAAACCACCGTAGAGGGTCTGTTTTTCTCTCTTTTTGCTGGCATGGTCTTCGTTTGGCGCGCAGTGGTTATATCCGTTGCAGGAGTAGTTGCATGCCTGGTTCACTATTTTCTTTGTATTTCTCCCTTTTCAAGTATTTAATCAATCATTAATAAAAATCTCAGCTTACTAAAAAAAATAAAAATAACTAAAGGAATTATAAACACGTTATTGTCTTTTAATAATATGCTCTTTTGTTTGTTTGTTTATTTCTTTATATAGTTTTTACGGGCGTGCATAATGTTCTTTTGACAATAAGTACTGGTAAAATGGTCGCTGCTCTATGGATCTTTACTCATGCATTTCATATTCATTGAGGTATTTTATATACCCTCTCTTTTTTTATATATATCATTATTGACGTCTCAACATTGATTGAACTGGGCTCCATTAAAAATCATTGTTAGGAATTTAATCCGAATCCGTGTAAATTAGGTTTCGAAAAATTAATCAAGATAGCCAAAATTATTTGAAATCACAAGACTAAATCAAGTAGAAAGAAACAATCACAAGAAAACCAAATTTTACGTGGAATCTCCTCCAAGTTGATATATAGAGGGGGAAAAATTATAGGACCAACTCTGAAATAATCCACTATAATCAAAGAAAGCAATACATTTCTCCGAGTTTCTTCGTGAACACGTACGAATACATAAAATATTGGTAATTTCAATACAAGAAAATACCTCTCTATCGAAATCCATCTCACCACAAAACTTGGCAACTCCGCACAAACTCTGTGAGGACCACCGTTTTGAATACCACAAGACTCCGTAAATGTAGCATCCAAAAATAAGCGGAGAGAGAGACCCAATATTCGTGTATCAAATCGTGGCATTCTTTCTTGTGTATGGAAAAAATCAAGCAAAAATAAGATGGCGTTATTTTGCTATTCGTCTGCGTCTATGAGCAGAAAAGCAAACAATCACCACCTGTTTTTCTCCTTATACCGCGCCACCTTTCACCCACGCGGTACATGTCGAAAAACAGTTTGTTTTTTCTTCTTCTTATTCTTCACGGCGCGCACACCCTTAAATTTGTCTTCTATGCATGCATATATTTATATATAGCCGACATTCCAAAGACCAAACCCTTTTTCTTCTTCTTCTTCTTCTTCTTATTATTATTATTTCAATTAATCCTGAGCTATGCTATGGTCTCTCATGGGCCGGACCATAGTACAAACCCAACCATCTATCTCTCCAGCCCATGTGAGGGTCATGTAAGTTTCATTGGCATTTAATTCAATCATCTTGAGTGAAGTGTTTTTAAATCCGGTCGGGGAACTGATTCAAGATTTAAATCATGAGTTTTGATCGAATTATCAAGTTTTGACCATGTAAGAGCTTTCGTGTCAAAATTTTGGTGTGCTACAAGGTTGCCACTGAAAGTGCACCCTTATAGCTCTTTCTGGCGGAAGTCGATTTCATCACAATGGGGGATGCCTTGTAGTGGCAAAATGGGATGGCCACAAGATAATTTATCCCCCCCCCCCCCCCCCCCCACCCTAAAAGAGATGAATTATCACAGCTCAATTGATAATATTTAATGATGAACTGGTTTTGCCACAAACCAGTTTGTCATGGAACACATGCATTTAGAGACAAAATTTTTCTCTTTTATGGCCAAAGTTTTTCAGCCCTTATTTTATATTATGCAATTTTTTTTATGAGCTATTGTGCATTGGCAATTTTCTGCTTATACTAATAAATTAAAAAAAATTAAAACCATTAAGACATAAATTCGCTGCAACCTCAATCAAATTTTTATATAATAACAAAGGGTATATATTTTCGAGTATAACATTTTTTTTCTTGTAAATCGCTAAGTAAACTTGTGCATGATACATCATAATCCTAGCCATAAAAAGATGCCAAAAGGATCTAATCAATGTTTGCATTTGGTATACCACAATGCTAGTAACAAAAAGTTGTAGCACAAATCCTGAGAGATATAATTCAACTGGTCAGGTCCTAAATTTGTTTTCTAAAAGTCACTAGTTCGAGTCTCACAAAGCTCAGGGCCACTAAAGGTTTATATAGTTATTAATTTCAGGATCTGTGGGATTAGTCGAGATGCGCGTAAGCTGGCCCAGACACCCACATTAATTAAAAAAAATATTGTAGTCACTCCTGCTTAATGCATTATTAGTCAACAAAAAAAATGCCAGCACCAAACTTGCCTTCTTCAACATGTCACTTGCATTTAGACACCTGGGAAAAAATCAAATGAATATAATATGGTGGACCGGCAACAACAAAATGAAACCACACCTTCAACGACCACAAATGAAAACCCTATAATACAATTATATAAGACCAGGACAGAGTACAAATTATGTATAACTAAAAAGTTAGTAGTGAGTTGATAAATATTGCAAGATAAAGCCCCCCCGGCTTGAAATAGAACTTATGAGCTTGAAGACAAAGAAGCATGAGCAAGGACTCACTGGAGACTTGAATTGGCAGATTGAGCGGTACTAAATCCAAAAGTGTAATCCTGCATTCAATTTGCAGGCACATGGCATCAAAAACAAACCATCACTTATAATTCTCAAGATTAGACATAGACCGCGCCACGATCAAGAGTCCAACCAGAAGTATATCAGCAACTTAAATAAAATTTTGATCTTACCACAAAGCATTGTAATTAGTATTTACCATCTTATGTTCTATACACAATATCCATCAGGAGGTATCATTATTTTTTTTATAGGACACCTTCAGCCTTTACCCATTCAAATTCACATGATCTATTGTAGGCTTGTGCTGTATATAATTAAGCAATTGACTTTACCTATGAAGAATTAAGAGTGATATTAGCTAAATTAAAATGTGAAAAGTCACAATTAATTCTAATAGTTTGGCTTACAGAACAATGCAACAAGCAGTTGACCAAATCACCCTCCCCTTTTCTTATATCAGAGCCTATCCTTTTCAGCTTTTGTCATGATATTAATCAAGTCTTCCCTTAATTTGAGGTGTTGG
>Ga0325401_1003517_pt1 | contig 14415 bp, 7 predicted proteins | sample PopdelMetagenome_FD_205666 | JGI IMG/M metagenome (GOLD analysis project Ga0325401, IMG submission 205666) | Populus deltoides microbial communities from Bellville, Georgia, United States - Xylem-PdKOR-R2 | ecosystem: Host-associated > Plants > Phyllosphere > Stem > Wood/Secondary xylem | place...
GGCAAGAGATTAGTTAAATTGTTTGACATGTCAAACATATTGTAACCGTGATTGACTAGTCTTGTGTGATTATTAGTGTCATTTGTCACGTCATGGAATATATATTTTATTATTTTTATTATTGTTAATTTTTGTATTATGATCTCCTCCAATTAATTATTCTTTTATTTTTTTATAAGTCACATAAAAATAATCAAAATATTATGTTTTTTTATTTACAATTGCTTTGCATATTTTTATTTGAATAATCATGTTTTTGATAAAAAGAAAAAAAAACATGTCATGCATGCATTCATGGATGGGCATAAATCCAAAACTCAAACCTAAAAGAGAAAATACACACAATTCTTAAGATTAAACTGACTAGCTAAATTGTTTGACATGTCAAACATGCTGTAACTCCGTGATTGACTACTTTTGAGTGAATAGTGTCATTTGCCATGTTATGGAATATATATTTTATTATTGCCAACCTGACAAATCCTTATATATATATATATATATATGCAAGATGGATTTTGATAGATTGCCAATTCTTTCCTTCCTCTTATTTTTTTTTCCTTTTTTTTTTGTTTCATTCGGCACGCCCACCTGGCCCAATCAGAATATTTGAAAGCCGATTCTGTTTTTTTTTGTTTTTTGTTTTGTTTCACGATCCTGTATCTGCTTCTGACCGAACCGCTCCTCTCACTCGCTCTTCTCCTTTTTCAAGGAAGGGCATATACCCACCTGGGGCAGCGGATACAGATTAGCCCTTTTCTTTGACATTTTTTCCTCACTGGTTTGTTGAATTTGAGGCTAAAAAATTATCTGTTCCTACTTTTGCAAAGAATCGCGGATTTGAAGGCTCATCTGCAACGGGTCTTTGAGATATTGCACAGAACACTTCATAGCTGCTAACTCCATATCAAGAACTCGGTGGCCCATGTAATTCATAGCTCCTAATAAAGTATTTGGTAACAAATGCAATTATGCATGTATGTAGCCAGCATGATATATATATATATTACAGCTATTGTTACTCCTAATCTGGCAAAAATGATAGGGACTTGACTCTGCGCCCTTAAATTGATAGAAGCCACGTACGGTCCCCATCTACTTTTTATAGCTTGTTTGTCCCTCCCTGCACTTTAAGTGGGCGCAATGATGTGGTCGAGTTTGATACATCAGTAATAGTAATTTACACTACACACGCATGCACTTGGTGCTAATTTTAAAACAACAAAGGGATTTTTAGCCTTGAAACTAACGCTGTGAAAAAGGGCCTTTCCTTTTCTTATTCATTCTTTCATGGCTCTTAAAGATCGCGTTTGTCTCCAATCCAATAAAATTGCAAGTTTGTCGTCTTGGTACTTCGACATCATTGACCTGATGCAAATTTGTCCAGGTGTATAGAGAGAGAGAGAGAGAGAGAGAGAGAGAGAGAGAGAGAGACAGATTCCATCACTGTAGTAGAGGTTATCCAGGGCTGTCATCTGATGGCAGTACTCAGAATGTCCTTGCATAATATAAGGAGAATGGTTTTATCAGTTGAAACTTTACATAAACACAAAGTCTCTGGTTAATCTTTTTACACAGCTTCTCCGTTTAGATATGAAACACTATGGTTTTACAAGCCAATCGCAGAACACTGTGGTCACCAACCAAAAAGGAAAAACTATGGACCTGGTGGTCAGTTGTTTTATGGGTTGATCTTTACAGCCCAAAACATGACTCGTGATGGTGAAGATATGGTCCACTTTCACGCCACGCTCGTCTGCAACGAAAGGCGAAACTGGGAATTTAATAGATGGGCCAATCTCACTTGAGTCCCTTTCAAAACCCACCCTTGCAAGTTCGTCTTTTCTAAACCACCCTGGTGGTCATAGATGGGGGACTCTGCATTATTTCCACAAGTAGCAGTTTCATAAGATTCGCATATCATTTTCAATGGTGATTTTATTCTCATATCCTTGATGGTTCTTTCTGAATAATCCCCAGAAAATATTAACGTTCCTCTTCAAGTGAATACAACAAAGCTGAAAAACGGTTGTGTATAGATGGACCAGTTACCCTACTAGTAACTATTCAATATTCATTTTCAGAAATAACAAAAAACTCAATGCTCCTTCAACTATTTTCTTATTTTTCCTTGCTTTCACCCTTCCATTGGAATCCTATATAGATCGACCAAGGCTATCTAGTTTTATTGCGGTCATAAGTATTTTTTAAAAATCTTTTTAATTAAAAGTATTTGATAAAGACTTATTTTTTGGGGGGGGAAATGTAAAAAATAATCATGGGAGAAGCATACACTCTCCATTTTAGTGTATAATCAATTAAAAAAGTACTTAATATATATTATATAATGGAAATGGAGGATATCTGCTTTTGCAGTGACATACGACATCTTCCATGATACTTTATTTCATGTGACATGCAACATTCTCTGCAAGAGTTTTTTAAAGTTTCCCTGGTATTCTCTGCATGAAAAGCCTTGAAGAAATAATATCACAGAGGAGGGGAAAAAGGGATGAACTTACCAGTTTTTTAACATGAAAAAGCAAGATATTATCGTTATCTTTATTTGCCATTATCTCTTCCATACTCATCACAAACTCTGCATTTTTACAATATTAATTATGATATTAATCCAAAGAAGATCTACACTCAACACAAACTTTGCACCTTCAGGTATATATCAAAACAAATAAAAGAAAACTGTACAATATTTGTTTTTCATCTTTTCACGTTTCAAAGAAGCTGATTTTTGGTGATCAAAAGACTTAAATATGTATTATTAACAATATTTTAATATCACCTTAATTTACATTACTAACTAAATCATATATAACCAAATTTATAAATAAAGAGGTTTCAGTTGGGTTGGGTTGGATTGTTAATGATGAGAAATAATTACCTAAATATGACAGCTTTAAAAAACACTTTTTAAAAAGTAATTTACACCTTCCAAGGGATCATTTCTTGAAATCCTAAAATCAAATAATGACAACACAAACTTATCCACCCTGGTAAACAAAAAAGCATTACGGTTATGTACTTAATTTCCATTTTTTAAAAATAATTCCATTAAAAAATTATTATTACTGAATATTCATGAGCATATTTTTATATATTTTTTTATATATGAGATATATAATTGCCATATACAAGTTTCAACGCTAGCGGCTAGTTTACAAAGACAATTGAACCACGTAGAAAGACAGACCCTAAAAAATCTGATACATGTCGAAGCAGCATCGTTTTAACTTCAACCCCATTATAAATCCTCGCCTATTCTCTTTAATGGGGGTTTTCTCCCGTATCTGAAATGTTCGGCCACACGTGTTTATGTCATGCACGCGTGGGCTAGCTCGTTTCCAAGCCTAGCACATGGGCCTGCCTGGTATAGTTAAGTCTGATGTCGGTCCATACTTCCTAAATTTTCATGTTGTTCTATGAAAAATCCAACAGACCCATCATGTTAATTTTTTACAAAATCCACCAATTTTTATTTTTTATTTAATCACATAAAAAAATTAAACATCTTGGATATTCAAATAGTTTTTGTTTTTCTACACTGACCTTGGTATATATTACATTTCAAATTTTAGTTTTGTAGAAATTAAAATAATATGTTTTTTTATTAATAGAAATACGTGGCATCAAAATATATCCCCCCGCTTTAAAGGGATACCAAAAGTTAGTAAGAAGGAGAGGACACAGCACAAAATTTTATTTATTGAATCTGTGAAGATCCCCAGTCGAAAGGCCTCAGTAATATACATAAGAGTCAATCGTGATGATGTGCACAATCGAACTTGTAGCGAGCTAGAGTAGTTAATATTTATTTTCCGGCGAAGGCTGTCCGTTTAACGAACCTCCCTTTCATCCTGGGCCTCTTCTCTGCATTCAATTTCCTGACCTCGTATCTTATTTTCTTGGAGAACAGTCTTGTTCTCCGCTTCTCTCTATACCTGGATACTCTAGCTTCTCGCCCTCCGTCCACCAAAGCTGCAGGGTGTGCCCCTAATCCGCTCACATCTCCATAAGGGTGATGAAGTTGGGCTCCGCAAATGCCCTGGAAAATCCCCATATATGCAGTGTCTTAAATCAGGGAAAATATTACGATTATGTTTTTTAATATAAATAAATTGTTATGTTCCTGTGAAATTAAGTAGTTGGTTCATTATCATATGGATAAACTGAATTCACCTAATTAATAATTTCTTCATTTAGAAAACGATTTCTTTTCTATTTATTTTTCCAAAAACGGAAACATATAAAATAAGCTACAAAATCTATAATTAAATAAGGAACAAAACACACGTACTTTGAACACAGGATCCTATTTTAGTGAGTTAAAAATGAAACAAATTACCAACGATGAATATAAAAAATCTTACCATGCAGTCAGCGTCAGGCCAACATTCATCAGCGTCGAAATCGGGCCTGTAACCGTTAGTCCAGGGAGACCCCTGGCTTGCCCAAGCAGTCATGACAGCCTCATAATCCAGACTCAGCAGTGTTCTCCTCTTCTTCTTTGCACCACCATCATCTTCATATTCTCCATCACTGTTCTTCAAGTCTCCCTCTTCAATCCCTACCTTCTCATCTTCCTCTACACAAGTTGCAGGGGAGTCATAGTCAAAGCTCAACTCAAAAGGCGGATCTTTTGCAATATCAATCTCAATATCAGCACGACATTCCCTAACAGCTTTTTCTTCCATGCCTGCATCCTCTTCCTCTTCAACCTTCACCTTTCCATTGCCTAAAGGATACCCTTTCACCCCCAACTCGTTTTCTTCTTTACAGTCCTTGAGTCCCAGCTCCTCCATCCCAAAAGACTCATTTTCAAGACCCCTACCAAGCAAACTCTCCATATCAGCTGCAAACTCTGCAAGATCCATATCAGATGGTAGAAATCCATGCAAACTCTCAACATCCTTCCCTTCACTACCTCCTAACAAAACCTTTGATTCGGTTCCACTAGAATCAGCAGCTCTTTGATCAGTATCAGTACCACCGGCTGCTACTACTGCTCCCGCTTCGTTCGAGACTGTTGTTGAAGTGCATAATTCAGCAGCAAAAGGGTCAAAGATTGGAACCCTATACAGCAGATGCTCTTCTTCATTATCTTCAAGCGATATCTCATCTGAACCCACTTCAGGCACTAGTGGAATCGGAATATTCCCTGTCGTCTCTTCAATTTTTGATTGAGACACTGGCTTGCCATGTCTTGGTGTCCTGGCTTTTCTAGTGAACCCTCCATGCCATGATGGCATAGAATTCTCTTTCGAACCTGCGTCCAAAGATTTAAGTGATGCGGACTTTAAGCGAACCCTTTCATGTCTACGTGCTAATAGATTCGCAGAGTGAACTGAAGAGTCACAGGCTTGGCAAAGAAATGCATCGTCAGCTGCACAGTACCATCTAGCACGTTTTTTTATACAACTATCACAGGCTCTGGCAGTTCTGCCACCAACAGCGTTGGCCAAACTTTTGTTGCAAATCATGAGGCTGTGTTTTTATTCAAGAAACGAAGTTTGAAGCCAAAAACAAGGGAGAACGAAAAAATGAAATCAACAAAACTAGGGAATCGAGCAAGCAAAAGGGTTCCCAGAAATTAATCATTGGGTCATTGTGATTTTTATTTTTTGTGTTTTTTCAGTTCTTGGACCTCACAGTGGCTCAATAATTTGAGTATATTAGAGGGTGTGACCCACAAGGAGCGCTTTTCGAGTCCAGTGAACAGGATGGGGCTCGCCCTTTATTTATTTTGGATTCACTTTTTGGGAGTTCTCCACATAGAAAGTCGTTTGCACTTTTAGGACCACAACAACAAGGCCTTATCTGCTTTTTTATTGGTTGAGTCTGTAAAGATTATCCTATTTTATGAGTTCTAACTGGCTGCCAATCATGTCAAGGGATTTTCGGTGGGGTCAGGAGAGGTGGCAAGGATGAGATTGAGTCTTCTAGGGCCCATCTCCTGCTCTCTCTTCTCTCTTCTCTTACCAACTGGAACGTGAAGGACACCCTTTTGTTGGCATGTTTCCCTGCTCCATGCTATAATAATTGCTTGAATATCAGATAAATGAAAAAACATTATACAATATAAAAAAAAGAAGAGAAGTTTTGTTGTACTTTACAGGAGGAAAGATTTAGAGAGAATATATATATATAGTTGAAAGGAGTTCATTAAACTGTGAGAAAGTATATGAATATACAACTCTTTATTTGCAATGAAATTACTTTTCATGACAATAATTATAAATAATACTCTTATATAAGTCAAAGAATTAATTGCTATTGATAAGTTAATTATAGAAAATACGATAATAGAAGTCCCGCAACGAGGGGGCCTTTGACTAGCTAGAAACTAATTGCCAGGTTCCTCGTGTATTTGTTCCGGTGCCTATTTATTGTAAGATAACATGTAGTTGCAAATCCGAACTCCAATATAAAAAATTATCAATTAGTAAAATAGACATCATGACCGCTACTACAAGATAAAAAAAGAAAAAGTATGAAAATAAATATATTTATATTGGAGTTTCAGAAGTCATTATTATTTGTGTTTCATAGCTTTTATGTTAGAAATTTAGTGACAGCATGTATTCTGATGATTTGATAAACGGTCTATATGCCAAACGCAATAAAAAATCCAATCGCATTCGGCTTACTTTCATTTTTTGCAGTGCAGGATCTGAAAGAAAAAAAGGGTGTAGCATGCATTTTAATTAAAGTTTCAAATCCATCCTACATAAAATCACAGAGAACAAAGAGGCTAGGGGAAACTTGGACATATATATTCTTTGCCTGTAGGCTGTAGCCATCCCTGTTCTTATCTCTTTCTCAAATCATACATGAATACAAGCTCTCATAAATTTGAAGTTTTTAACTCTTGCTCACAAAATTGACTGCAATTCCGATGGAATAACGACACCTATAAAGAAGAAAAGGATCTCTTAAATTTATTCAAGCTAAGGAGAGAAGGAATGTGTGACTGCAGGGTTTGTATTATCCTGAGGTGATAAGTATCACATATGTGTTATTTTTAGATTATTACGTGGGAAGGTTGGCCTACAAAGACTTCTCAAATTTTATCTGTATGATACTAAGTCTAAACTTGATTTAGTCTTTCCCAAGATTCAACATTTAAAGCAATTAGATAACGTTTGATGTTTGATGCTAGCTTCTGCTTTACTGGTTAACAAAATATTTTTTTGTTTTTTTCACCGTACTCCATATATAATTGTATTTTAAATTTTAATTTTATATGAACTAAAATAGTATATTTTTCATAAAAAACTGTTTTTTTGTTTTTTTTTTCTTGTAAAGATTCATCTTATAGTAGTTTTATTCAAATATATATTTTTAAAATTTTATTTTAAAAAAACAACAGCTAAAATTTTTTTTTTTATTTTTTTAAACCATAATAATAAAAAGTACCACAATACAAAACAAACAATATAAAATAAAGTTTTCCTGTCTTCCCATGTAAAGATGCCTGGATCGGTTCAGCTGTTGCTATTAGAACAACAATAAAGTCTTAGAAATAACGTTTTGATGAGAAAAGGGAGAGTTTTACAACAAGTTATGAGTTTTAAACATGAAGTGTCCATGAAAAAATGCAGTATTTTGCATAAAGTTTGAGTATTTGATTGTTCTTGTTGTTAAATTCATGTTTTGCTTAAAAGAAATTAATCAAAAATATGTGATTGAATTGTTTTTTATTTAAAAAAAATTAAAAAACCACGTTTTCAACGAAGTAACAGTCACGTCCTTGTACAAAAGTTAAATCGACACCAATTTTAAAAATGACTAGACTTCTGACATGAATAACATAATTATATTGTTTTTTTGTGCGTGCAACGAAGGCCATGCCACTATTTAAAAATGAAAGACAAGGAATACGGTTATATCATAATTAATGCTCGCGGAGAAAAAAATGATAAACGAATTAATTTATATGCCGATATGACTCCTTTTACGATCCGATTAGACCAAAGAAAAGGAGAAAAGGTTCCTCGTTTTATTTTTACTTATATTCCTGTGGTTTTTCTCCTTTTATTATATATATATTTTCGAATTTATATGCATGCTGTAAAGTCTGCGTACTTTATCGTGATTCTTTTAGATTTGGGTTTATGGCCATGGGTCGCATTTTCATACCTAACTCTTTTTGACCAAAAATTCCAAATGAAGGCCCAGTCACCAACCTACAAGAGGGAAGCAACCTTCCTCCATCTTGCGTAAATTTAAACCTTACACTTATACTTATACGAAGCTATCCTTCTGGAGAGTACGATTTAATAGGTGTATTATATATATAATTAAATAAATTAAGTAGTCATTAAATAAAATCCTATCATGTTACAGATGAATATACTTTTTAACAACCCCCAGCTTCAAAAAATCTAGTTTTAATACCTTTTAATAAACAAAGGAAGCTTCGTAGCTGCATGTTTATATAAAATTTAGACTTTGTTATGTGTTACTTGTAAAAAATTACTTTTAAACCTGGATCATAGTTCAATAAATTATTTAACAAAAAATGACTCAAAATTAACTTATAACTTTTCTTTCTTTTGAGTTAAAAATTAAGAAATAAAAGAAACCTTAATTTTTTGTACTTGGGCTTAGTATTCGGCTCGTCACAATCTAAGCTTCAAATCGAATAAAGCCCAAGCCAGTTTTTAGGATCCTAAGACTTGGTCCAATCTTATTAGCCCATCTTATTAAGAATATAAAAGAAAGAAAAGAAGCAAGGGCAAATGCGTCATCAAGAAACCCCATCGCATCGGCGCGCGCAGGCAGTTTCGACTTTCGAGAAAACAAGCACTCCGCTCCCTCCCTCCCTCCTTCCTCCCTCTCGCAGTCGAGGCGGAGACGATTTCTAAGCTCATTAACAGCACCACCACCACCACCTGTCCTCTCTGTAACAAGTATATCACTAAGTCTTCTACTAGTACATTCTATCAATTCTTGAAATGGCGTCGTTTATTAGCAGTCGTTGCTTCTCCCTGACTTAGAAATGGATATCCTTGCCTTCAATTTTACTTTTCAATAAATTAAGTCGCTCGTGTTGTTTCTGATTGTTGCTTAAACTATCACCATTTAACTTCTTTTTTTAATTACTCGGTAATATAATTTGTGCAAAGTTTTTTTTTAAAAAAATGTTATAGGAGTGGGAACTGGCTTATATTCACTCTGAATGGCCCAGAAGGATTCATACAGCGAACCTGACTAGTTCGGGATTAAGACTTTGTTGTTGTTGTTGGGACGTGTTGCTGTGGCTGCGCTTTAGAAAGCAGAATCACTAGTATGATTTTCGTGTTCTATGAAAAATAGGAAACCAAATCTTATGATTCATTTTCATGCTTTGAAATTGCATAGTTGTAATGAGACGAGAAGAAGGCTCAAAATGTTGCTTGAGTTAAAGCACATACAGGGATTTTATTCAAAGCAACTGTAGCCTTTCTGGCGTCAAGCACCAGTTTTATTTATAGTTGAACTGAGTTAGGTGTCATTTTGACTGTCACTGATTTTGGACCTTTAGTCTGTGGGTACATATTCCCAGTGACTGGCCTAAAGAGAGTCACGCCTTGAAACACTTTAAAGAAAATTTGAGTTCTTTATGACCCATATGGTGATTTTCTCCTGGCTGTCTCAGTTAATTCTGATGTTACCTGGACTCTGCTAGCCTACTCTTAGTTAACCAACTTCCTTGTATGGGTTCTGAGTCTTCAGCTGGGACTGTTGCACTAGCAATAATTTAATATCGTAAGTTTTGTAGTTAGGAAGGTTTTGATACAGTTTCAGAGCTTAGAACACATCAAAGAAAATTTGAGCCCTTTATGTCCTATATGGTGATTTTCTCCTGGATAACTCAATTATTTCTGATGTTGTTCCCGAACTACGCCAGACAGCCTAGATAAAAAAACCTTCCTTGAGTAATAATTTAAGTTTTAGATTGTCATGGCTTTTTGATATGGTACCAAAAGAATTAGAATTTCACAGGTTCTTTTTTTAATTAAAATATAATGATATATAGAAGTGCGGTTTGTTCAAGTTTTAAGATTAAAATATTCACTTAAGAGAGTGGTATTAATACAAAACTATTTTTAAGATGTCAATCGACTAAAAATTTCGTTGGGCCATTGCTTATTGATGACAGTTGTGAATTCGGCACAAGCCACTGAGGCAATGATGACGGCTTGCTAAGCCTCGTTTATAAGTTAGTGGATAAGAAGCACGAAATGAAAAACACAAGGTTTTCAAGTCCATGACTCAAGGATTGCATGTAACAAGAGCAGGAATTTGTTTCGCCATTTAGATTTATAGCGTGACTGGCTCAGTCTTCTTTGACTGCTCAATTGAGTTTGTTTCCAAACGGCGAACTATCCAACTTTTCAACTTCCACAGAGTTAGAGTCGGGCAGCCCAGAGTCCATGGATGTTTTCGCAGAGGGAATCTCCAATGCTTTTGCATGTTCCGTACTGGATGGTGGCTATGCGACAGTGACGATGTCATGAGGGTGATATATCTGGGTGGACTGCATTTGAACCACTACAGTTATATAGTCCTTGCTTGTTGCTGGACTGTAGTGACACTACTAAGCTGTTTCATCTCGGAAATAACTTTTGCTGATGGTATAAGATGCAGAAAGCCAGAACTTTTGCTGATACTAAGTTCATCCGCATGGCCTTCCATTAAACAGGTTTCTCGCTTTCGTTTTGAATCTCCTCCAAACAACGCGTTCAAATAGGAAAGGCAATTCTTAAAATCATTTTCTGCTTTCAGTGGGTGTCAGTCAAAAACTGGGAATGTGTAACATATTTAGATGGATCTGACACCTTGTTAATTTTCAAATCCATTGACTACTAAAGCATGCAGTAAAATCAAGTTGTAAGAATTGGAAAGAGGGTTCTACATTGGTTTCTTCTGGTGCAGAAATAATTTCAAAGGACGGCGAATTAGCATAGCAAATTCAGCTACACAAGGAATATAGAACTACAAAAGGAGATAGATAAATAAAAGCAGGCATCTAATGTTTAATTATGGTGGAAATACAATAAGAAAATGTGTAGCTATCCTCCAAAAACTAAGATTCCAGGCCAGCCCTAAGACTGCTTAGGGTCCTTTAAAACTTTTGAAATGGCTTGAATAGTAGAAGGTGTTGTCCGACAACAGCCTCCAATGAGGCTAGCTCCTAAGTCGTGCCATCTCGTTGCAAAGACCTCGAATTTATCATCATCAAAACAGGTTGATGGCTGTGGATGCAGAGCATAACAGGAAAGTAATTGACAAATGAAACATAACAATCGTATACAAATACAGAGGTAATAAATAAATTTTAAGAAAATGATAATTTGAAATGAAATAAATTAAAATTAAAAATAAAAAAAGAATTAGCCACCAAAAGGACTTACCAGCCATCTTTTAGCTCTGCCATCCCATACCTCGCCGCTATTCGGATATACAACTATTAACTTTTCAGTCAACTGGAAAAAAAATAAAAAAAATAGTACAAAACTATTAAGACAGCTTCAGAAAAACAAATGTTGCAGATCAAATTACTAAAAATGCTGAATTCCATTTTGTTTAACATTTACTTAAATCATGAACAGAGAAATAAATTGCTGTATTGCTATTTTTTTTTTTTATCATTCAGTGATTTTTTCCGTGGTCCAGTCATACCTCCTTAAATTTGCAGATGAGACTTTCAATAAAATGGGGAGGCGCACAATTAATTCCAACTGCTTTTACTCTATCACTCTTATTTATGGCCTCAAGGCACTGCTGGAAGCTCTCTCCAGATGGGGCATTCTCACCATCCACGCAACTGAAGCAAATCCAAGATGGAATATTGATGTTTTCTTCTTCAAGTAACTCAACACAGGCCTGAAATTGTCAATTCAGATGCTATATCAAGAGGCAGTGCGTAACGAAGACGGTTGAGGTTAGAATTAGAAAATGTTCTCTTCTTTTTTTGGGCAAACAACCACTAAAATACTTTCAATTCATGGTAAAGACATTTCACCAACCATACAAAGAGTAATGCAACAGAGAAACTCTCTCTTTGGTATCATCTTAAGGATCTTTTCCAAATATTTACTCTACGCCCAATAGGCAAATAATGAACAGAAGTCTCAAAATCTACATGTAAAAGCTATTGATTATCTGCAGCGGTATTCCTTTTGATATATGAACTCTTACTTATGGTTATCAACTGCGTTGTCAATTTGATTACACAAAAATTGTCATTCCCCAGATTTTACACGGACAATTACCCTGCCATAGTTCAGCAAAGTATGGACTGACAATAGAAATTGAGGATAGTTGTGCATGCAAACCAAACACTCATGATAAGTTGTAAGGTACATCCATAAAACTCAATTGGACTTCAAGAAGCACATAATAAAGTTCATATTTTGCAGAGTTTCATGCTTCTATCAAGAAAAAAAAATAACAAACATGACAAATTAGCAATAAGTTTCCTAACAAAACAGAGAAAATATGTAAAGTTGCTCATGAGGCTAGTTGAGAATTATGATCGTGTGGAATGGCACAAAATGATCAACGTAGCCAACCCCAGCTAGTGTATCGAGGCTTGGTGGTTGTTGCTGCTGCTGCTGCTGCTGCTGCTGCTCATGAGGCTACTTCAGAATTTTAAGATGCAGGGAATCCTGGCTATTTAAATGTTAATAAAAGAACTTGCATTCGCAAGAAGAGACAATGATTTGGCCCCAAAATTCAGAGTATCTTCAAAAACATGAATTGTGCTCCGTAATTTTTATCAACTTAATAATTTTATACATGTGACACCTTAGAAAGCAGAAATGGAAGAAGAACGAACCTGGGCTTCAAGTTTATTGGGAATGGTCTCAAAGGCCAGCAAATCCGGACTTGCTTTAACCAGAACTTGCAACCTCCGCCGATGGAAATCCTTCAGCTTTTCCAGATTCACATCTGGTCCATAACACCCACTGGAATCAAATAGCACACTCGCATTCAAAAGGGGCAAATACAAAATGACGTTGAAAACCTGAACTTGTCAAAACTTATCCAGAAAAGCTTCAGAGAAATAAGTATTTTCCAAGGCACCTGTACTCAGAGCCATCAGCCAGATAAGCTCCATAGCTTCCAATGGAGGCTGCAACCAAAGCTCGGTTATAACTATGCCCAGGATTCCTTTCCACAGCATCCCAGAACTTATTACGGGCTTCAACAGCCAACGTAACACTTTTCTTCAATAACAACTCTCCTTCTTCAGCGGATAATCCCCTGGACAAAAATCCTGGAAGTGTGGCCTATAAATATAAAATGAATCCAAATAAGACAAAGAGGAGGTAATTAAAAATGAAAATTTTAAATTTAGTCCAAATTTTTTTTCACCAGCAAATAATTAAGAGTAGGACTAATTGGCTAAGTAGAAACAAGCACATAATAAATTGACCACGACAAGAAGTCAGTGCAAATTATGAATCCAACCAGCCTTTTCTTTCTTTCTTTCTTTCTTCTTGATCCATTGGATAAAGAAATCTATATTTCTTTTGTTATGCCTTCATTTTTAAAAGACATAAATTTACAACATTAAAATTTGATCAAATTCATTGCAGGTGCAACAAACCTGGTAAGAAGAAGTAACCAAAATGTCTGCACCAGCCTCTAAATATTCCAAGTGAACCTGCATCATATTAATAAAGAGAAAAAAAATTAAAACTTTGAAAAGGATTTAAAAAACAGAGCCCGTTATTCATATACGATCAAACAGAATATAAAAAAATAAGACGACAATGTGTGTGTTGGGAGATAACAAAAGAGAAAGAGAGACCCGCTTGATGAGGTCAGGATCTTTGATCAAACAGAGAGCACTCCAAAGAGGGTCGTTAATGGTTGCGCCGTGTCTCTCAAGCTGGGTGGCGAATCCACCGTCGATAACCGCGCAGCCTCCTGCCCTCTTTATCAGATCCTCCAACAATGTTATTGCCTTCTGGAAACCCATTTCTCCCTGGAGTTCTCTCTCTCTCTCTCTCGATATTGGGTTTACAAGGACTCGGACACCTTGACAGAAGTATTTAATGGCGCCGGTGACAGAGGAAGGGGGGTCTTTGTTAGCGTTTTGTTTTTTTTTGAACGCGGACGAAATAGCATACAGGTTCACCTTTTACTTTTTTAAAAAAAGAAAACAAAACCCTTGGGCTTGGTCTTCCAAAGTTTTTTTATTTTATTTTTTTCTTCTTTTATTCCAAATTTCAGCTTTAATATAGTTGGAGCTCAAGTTTTTCTAGATAAAAAAAAAAAAAAGTTTAAAATATGAGATAACCTTCTTAGCTTTTATTTTTATTTTTGTAAGAATAAACTAATTTACCAAGCTCCAACTTTTTAGCAATGTCTTGGAAAAAGTTTCTAGTAATTTCTTGGTATAAG
>Ga0325401_1003518_pt1 | contig 14414 bp, 2 predicted proteins | sample PopdelMetagenome_FD_205666 | JGI IMG/M metagenome (GOLD analysis project Ga0325401, IMG submission 205666) | Populus deltoides microbial communities from Bellville, Georgia, United States - Xylem-PdKOR-R2 | ecosystem: Host-associated > Plants > Phyllosphere > Stem > Wood/Secondary xylem | place...
ATTATAAACCTTTCGTGAAGTTATTTGTAGCTTGCGATGAGAGTAAATAGTTTATTTTAGGCAATATTTTAGGAAGTACATTTTCAAGGTGTAGTGTCACACAATCTCTAAATAAAACAAAAAAAAATCATGGCTAAAAAATAAACTAATTTGACCTGACCGGCTAAATACTCATGTTAAATTGTGACCAAGTCAACCCAAGATAAAATACAAATAAAAAATTCATTGATTATTTTTATTTATTTTTTTTATCAAAACAAAGTTGCTTTAATTTTTTTTTAATTTGAGTTGACCCTCCAAACCCATGACTCGGGCTTTATCCCGAGTCGACCCCAATGCAACTATACTATTCGTTAGTTTTATTCATATTTACCTAGCATTTTGCCTATGTTTTATACATAAAATGCCTTGATATTTTTTATTTTAAGTTATGAAGGTGTTTTTGGGTGTAAGATTAGAAAATATTGGCATATTTGACCTTCAATCAATGTTTTACGCAGAACTTAAATTGTAGAGGTTGAAATGAAGTGATTCTAGTGGCATTAGATAGCTAACATCTATATCTTTCTATACATATATGGCAAGAGAAAAGAAGAAGAAAGAACATAGAAATCACAACCTTCAAAGACAAGTCTCATATTCTTTTATTTTTTACCTTCGGTCATTTCGACTTGAATATCTTGAGTTAGAGAAGTCTATTTGATGCAAACTTAATTTTTTAGATTCTTGACTCAAAGACATATGAACGTACCAAATTGCAGCATAAAAAAACTCATATGAGAGAGATGATTTTTTTAAGATAACCCATAAATTCTGTCAACAAACAAGTTTTGTGAATAAACAAGTCCAACTTACTTACCAAGCATCCAAACCGATATGACAATTATTTATTCATATGAAAGAGGTCTTTATTTGATCAAATAAACGTCACTAAGTTTAAAGTCAAAACTTGAATATTTTATGCAAGATTATTTTTTCTTCTTTATAGGAAAGTAATTATTGTACTATTTAAATATAAATTGTTTATTTTGGAAATGACTCCTATTTTTTTAGGATACAAACGAACTAGTAGGGATGTGGGGAAAAGGGTTTTTCTATCATATAAAAAGGAAAGCAAGAAAGAAAAAAAGGGTGGCGGCCAGAAAGAAGAAAGAAATTAACTCTAACCTTTTTTCCTACACACGAAATTATCTTCTGCGGCCATAAAAAAGAAAGAAACTCTAACCTTTTTCCTACACATGAAATTATCTTTTCATCTTTTCTCTTCCTTAGTTTTTTAATAGTCATGCAAAGCTAAGTTATTTTTTTGGTTGAAAGGATACAAAAAACTTTGGATTTCAAAAATTTTGAGATCTATTTTATCTTTTCTTTTCAGTTTTGTTACTACTCAATTTTCAACCCTATTTTGAAGTATTTTTTAGGGAAAAAAAAAACAAAAAGCAAAAAGCAAAAAACAATGAAAACCCAAAAAATATATTTTTGATATATTTGTGTTATTTTTAGCATTTTCAGCATTATTTCAAAAGGATTCGAATTTCAAATGTTTTTTCAACGCATTGGGCTTTTAACGCATCATTTTTAAAATTATTAATTTTATTCATTGAGTCGACATTGATATTGCTCATTAAAAGAAAAAATCAAAATACAAACGTTAGGCCAAACAATTAAAAAAAAATAATTTTTTTTACCTATAAATAGGTGTACACACATTGGGAGGGAGCCATAAAAAAAAACATAACACAAAAAAACCTTACCCTATTTTTCTTTTGGCAATTGTGCCGGCACCCCCTCCCTTCGCCAAACCAGAGCCCTGCCGTTTTGTTAACCTTCTCTCAGCTAATATATTAAAATTCAACTTCTAGAATTTAGCCTCTAGCTCTAGAAAACTGGATCAACGCCTTATTGGCATAAGATCGATTATTGCTATTCATTATTACACGCAAGATTTTCGGAACAATTGAAATTCATGGCCATGTCATATGCTAATTCCGAGTAAGAAAAGTACTAAATATAAGTACTCTTAACTTTAATGTGCTGCCCAATCTTTTAAAGATTGAGACAAGAGAAAGTAATTTATTCAAGAATAAGCTTTGATTTAAGTTGTAAGTGTTTATATTCCTTACGTGCAAATCTTTCTATAACAGCTAGCACATCGAAGCTTTCACTTGTGGTGAAAGTAAAATATTTATTCCTTTTTTTCTTACAAATAGCAACCTATGATTTATTTGCTAATATATATATATATATGCATACAAGTTCCCATTGTTACACCATCACTTTGAATAAACACACAATTTGGTGGCTGGGAAATTGAAGCATTATTCTTCAGGTATGTTGAGATATGATCAGTTAATGTGTTTATCTTCCATTTCTTTTAATTAATCCTGATAATTTGATTTGTTCAGCATAATTAAGGGAGCTCAGACAGGAAATTTGTGATATATTCTTGTTTTAAATTTATGCATTACAGTAAATTATTATGTGATTACTAGCATTTTCTTTGATGTTTCTTTAGTTCAACATCATTTTCTTATAATGTTGATATTTTCTTATTTTGGTTGCTGGCACACCTGGTCTAACTGAAGGAAATCAAACATAGGCAATTCAAAATGTGTCTGAAACTGTTCAAAAAATAGATTTCCTTTCCTATCATAACCTAAATTAATTTGATTCCCTTAAAGACAATAGGATGGCACTATCACTTGACATAATTTGCTACTAAAATTATAATATTAATTATTAAATTGCTTTTATGAATAATTATTTAATCAAATATTTTAATGATAATTAAAAATATATTTTTTCGAAGGTAGTTAAAGGGAAACACTAATTCCACATATCATTTCCCTGAATCCTAGGTAACTATAGTACTATGCATCACTTTTCATTTATCACTATTGTGCTTCCCATAGCTAAATGGTGAAAAAATATGATAATCTTTGATCCTATGAGTTTTTTAGTTTTTATTTTACTTGAATTTATTTAATGTCAAGGATCATAAATAATTTGAACCTAACAATCTAACAATTTATTTAATGTATGGGTCTACTATAGATAGATAGATGAGGATTTATCTCAAATAAATTATGTAAATGATTTGACAGATGTATTTTAGACTAATAAGACATGTTTGTGTTCAAGAAAAGATCTATCGTGTCATACTAGAGTAATGACTCAAAAGGACAATAACCTTTTATCTACTGTTGAATATCTTTTACAAAAGTTTCCCTAAGTTGTTTTCCATATTAAAGTCAAATTTTATGCATTATTTTGAAATGATCTACCTACTTATTTTGCTCAAGAAATGATCTACCTACTTATTTCAAATTTTATGCTTATAATTTTTTATTTTTGATTCTTAGTTAAGGTAAGGTTTTTAACTTATTTAAATCTTTGTAAACTTTTTAAGAAGGCACACTTCAAGTATTATTATTTTAAAGAGAATAAACATATAAATTTAGAGTTCCTATCTACAACCAATCTCACTCCCCTTTTACCCATAAAAAATTATATGTTATTTGTTTGTTCTAGTCTTTAGTTTCCTCTGCATTATGAATGTTGTCAAAAGCATGTAGATGTAAGTTCACCAACCGATCAATGATTTGATACCGGAAATTCAACACCATATGTTAGGTTGACGAAGGACATGGTTTGTATTTGTGAATTAGTACAATGTGTTATATTTACATGCATTAATGTAAACATTTTAAATATGAAACAATATGTAATCTCAAGTGATTCGTAATAATTGTTTGTAAGAAATAATAACAAAAAATATTATATAAGGTAAGATTAAAATGTGATGTCATTATGTTATTAGATTTGATAAAATATTAAGAAGAACTCATTAACATCAACTTTAATCATTAACTGATGTTGTTATTTATTTTTAGGTTCCCACAAAAAAAAAACTGTTGGAAGAAAAAAAATAATAGCAATAAAAAAAGGATATCAGAGTATCTAGAAAATGACTAAAAGTTATTTGAAGAAGTTCAAAAATATAAAGATTAAAATTTGACAGTATATTTTTGACTAATAAGAGTCTTGTTGACAAAGAAAAAATTCAATTTGAAAAAAAAATTCAAAATCAGATGCTTAAAAGCTCAATTAGATTTTGTTGAAAATTAATTGAGTTTATGAAATGTTTGATTGTAAGAAAAATTGATTTTTACATCAATTTTGGCTTTAATTAGATGAAATTAAAGCTTGGGGTCGAATTATAATTTTTAAGGATTAATTTGTTCAAATTAGGGGTTTAATTTCATAAATATTAAAATTGATAGGCAATTAGGAATTTTATTGAAAAAATCTAAAATAAAGGACCAAACTGGAAAATACACGTTAATATAGGAGCTCGAATTGACTAAATAAGGGGCTTGATTACAAAATTCAAAACTTCAGTGACCAAACTACAAATAGCCATTCCCATCCCGAAACGGCGCAGTGTCAAAACAAACTGTTCATCTCCTTCATCCCAATTCAGCAGGAAACAGCAGTAGATCGTGGTAACGTCTCTCTCCCCCACGATGCAAGCCGTTACTAAAGCATGAACGCATGGCATTCTTTGGCTCTATAAAAGCCAGAGAAAGGCGATAAAGGGGAGGAAGCCGAAAGCAGAAGAACGAATCCCATTTATTTGCCAGAACTCCAGAGATGATCGCAGCACCAATCTTCTACCCGAACCCCAGCAGTGAAGCGTCAGCACGTGTAAGTCCTACTGCTCTTCAATTTTAATTCATGTTGTACTGTTCATGTTAATTTTAATTCACTATACACTGTCATACACGTGTGAATCAGTTTACACATGTTGTTGGGCCGGGTCACTACCTTGGGCCAATGACTAGGTGGGCTGGCTGGGTTCAGCCTAGTCCGTATGGGCTGGGTTAGAAACCCCCCCCAAAGAGCTTTGGTAAAATACACCTTTATACCAATTCCTTTTATTTTATTCATCTTTTAAAAAACTTTGTGGTTTTGTCGTGTATTTTTCTACCAATTTTTAAATAATAGAGGTTTGTATTTTTATACTATAAAAGTAGAAATCCGTTATTAGAATACCTGGTTTTCTCTTAAATGTTTCAATATATATATATATATGGAAAAAAAATATTTTGTTTTCATGCATACAAGTAAGATAAAATATAAAAAATTTCATATCGTATTTTCATACAAAACAAAATTAAAAAAAAAATGTATGCATTTTGAGCTTTAATAACCAGCTTATTAAAGTCATGAGAACTAGGCCCATATTTCAAAAATACCAAAAAAAATTGTTTTCTTTTAATATTTGAATTACAAATTTATACATAAGACATATTTCTAATATTAAAAAGGAAGTTCTTTTTGTATTGATATTAGAATGGTTAAGTTTTTACCCGATAAGATAAGAATCTTTTTAGAAGGATTTGTCTTCAACCTTAGATAGCCCAACAATCAAAACAACTAGTTTAATCAGACAATTAAATAACGTAGATTACCTTAGATAAGACGTATTAGGGGTGTTAATACTTTCCATTTACACAACTAGTCTTCATGCCCGATCTTTGAGATCAGTTAGGGTTTTTAGTGACCAAAATACTAGGTGGTGACTCTCATTTCCTCTTTCTACTGATAAGACAAGAAATCCTTATCTCCACCATTTTTCGATTACTCAGATATCATGAGAGTGAATGTTCGCCGCGATGTCAGGTATGACAACTGGTATCGATAATTTATAGATATTCTATGATATTGATTATTAGATAAGTTATCCCAAAATCGACCATGAAAACCTCCCCTTAAACCCTAACGACCAGCAAAATGTTTGTTGCCCTCTAAAAATGACCCAAAACAACCCTTGATCACCATCTATTTTGAAAGTTTCCCTTCCCACTAGAGAGGTCTATGGATTTGAAAAAATTAATATCTAGATTTGGAAATGTTCTGGATGTCTAGGTGCCTTTTTTTTTAATGATAATCGAGATAATATATATTGATATGAAAGTTAGATCCATCGCGATGATGGCACTAGAAAAAAGAGTTCAGTACCAAGTAAAAGAAAAAACATGTAAATATCATCTTATTGGACCAGATTAGAATATCCTTTAAGCCTCTATACAAATCCATGCCTATATATATAATTGAAATTGAAGTTGTTAGTCTTCAACTATATATGACGTCAAGCGGCGTAGAATGAGTTGGGAATTAACTAACCAGTCTGGAAGTATATCATGAAATATAAGATTATTCAGACACGACAAAATTTACTGACCAGTCTGGGATGTAAGTACCTAAGAAGCTAAATCCTCTTCAGTTGAAATCTGGTTTTGCAAAGTTGGATGGTAACTCTGACGGAGATGCTATCATTAAAGACCTAAATTTCACAATAAAATTTCACAGTTTTACCGACGGATATATTCCATCAGTATGAAATTCAGAGTTCATCAGTAATTTTTTTACCGACGAAAATCGTTTGTCAACATAACGTTCATCGGTAATACCACATTTAGTTTCTAAGGCTGTTGGTAAAAAAAAATATTACTGATGGTTTTACAGATGGAAATTGCGAGCTAAAAAAAACTTCATGCTGGAACATTACCGACGGATTTATTCCATCGGTGATAGTGGCATATATATAGTAAATATTTTTTAGTTATCGATGAAAGGCCGACGGACGTTATCCGTCGGGAACTTCGTCGGTGAGTGTGCCTTTCCACCAAGCTTCTGTGAAATGCCGACGGATTATATCCGTCTGTAAATTTGTTGGTGATACATTCCGTCACTAAATCCATCAGTGGGTATTTTTAATTTTTTTAAAAATGATTTAGAATAAATAATATAAAATAATATAAATTAATAGTAAAAAAAATCAATTATGCAAATAAAATTTTATTAAACATTAAGAACAAAAAATTAAAGTTAAATAAATAATCATTGCACGCATGGACTCTGATCAACGTGTTTCCTTTTTTTACATTTTTTTGGAGGGAGTTTCCTCTGTTTTCATAGGAAGAAGACGATGGCCAAAAATGAAAAATGGCATCGTTTATGGACTTGGCGGCCGTTTTCAATCATGTCCTCCAAGTTTCAAACATTCTTAATCGGACTCCTGGGCAGAATTGCTGCGCTTTTTACAAGATGGTCCCTGAACCTTAATCACTTGTAATGTTGACCTTAATTAGCTCAAGAATTTAATATTTCTTCGATTATAATCTTGATTTCATTAATTAAATAAATTTTAAACTTAATTAAATCTCCATATTTATCAATTTTTCAATTAAACTGATCTTGATATCATTATTTAAGCCGAATCAATTCTTTTAATTTCTTTCAAAATTAACTTTTAAGTTCATAAATCTAACATGATTAAGCCCTCAAAACTTTTAATTTGTATTGTTTAGATCCAAATCTCATTTTTTCTTTATTCATTTTAATTTTTTTGGTGGATTTATTTTTATCAAAAATTGTTGAGTTATAACAATATTCATGACCAGATATTATAGTGATACAAAAATTATCAAGATCATAATAGTACAATTTAAAATTCAATCTCCTTAAATAAAGCTTGACTATATTTAATTCATCATACTAAATTTTTGTACATGTAACCAATACCTATATATGGACAATACAATTGTTCAAAAAATATTTCACATTTCACCTTACTAGTTGTGTTGTGATTGTTCTTGACAATTTTTCTATCATTTAGTGAAAGTGTTATTCCAGTGATATATTATATTGTATATGGTCTAGGCTCGATCCATCCAGCCCGGCCCGGTTACTGGTTCAGACCAGTACCAGGTTTCGGCAATTCACGCTTGCTTGCACGGTGCTTGGTTAATTAAATTTGCAAAACAGAGACGGAAAAGACGGCTTACTTGCTGCTGCACTTGGATACGAGGTTGGTGACGCTCGTTGCTGGGGAACTGGGGTTCCTCCTTCTGCTTTCTCCTCCACCCTGTTTCTTCTTCTCTTGTCTTTATGTTGTTCTCTCTCTCTCTCTTGTTTGTTCTCTCTGTTCTTCCATTTCTCTTTTTCTCTCTCTCTTTTTTTCTCCTCTCCTCCCCTCCTTTTTCTTTTTTTCGTCCCCCTCAACGATGGCTGCTTTGTTGGGTATTTATAGGGACCGCGCGTGGTAGTGTTTTAACCCGCCTCTTCCTTCCTTGGAGGAGGATAAGGCTTCTCTAGGCGTTGGTGTTTGACAAGGACTCGAACTCCTGGAGTCCTGCCATTGCAGGGGTTTGGGTGGTGGTGCCTTCCCCGTCTCTTTGGCCTGCCAATGGTGGGAACGGTTTGGGAAGGTGGTGATGGAGGTCTTGGAGATCGATCATTGCACGCATGGGTGGTCTGATCAGCGTGTTTCCTTTTTTTTTTTTTTTCAGGGAGTTCCTCTGTTTTCATAGGAAGAAGACGATGGCCAAAAATGAAAAATGGCGTCGTTTCTGGACTGGGCGATCGTTTTCAATCAGGTCCTCCAAGTTTCAAAAATCCTTAATCGGGCCCCTAGGCAGAATTGCTGCGTCTTTTACAAGATGGTCCCTGAACCTTAATAACTTGTAAGGTTGACCTTAATTAGCTCAGGAATTTAATATTTCTTCGATTATGATCTTGATTTCATTAATTAAATAAATTTTAAACTTAATTAAATCTCCATATTTATCAATTTTTCAATTAAACTGATCTTGATATCATTATTTAAACCGAATCAATTCTTTTAATTTCTTTCAAAATTAACTTTCAAGTTCATAAATGTAATATGATTAAACCCTTAAAACTTTTAATTTGTGTTGTTTAGATTTAAATTTTATTTTTTCTTTATTCATTTTATTTTTTTTGATGGATTTATTTTTATCAAAAATTGAGTTATAACAATATTCATGACCAAATATGTGATAGAAAAATTGCCAGTCAAGAACAGTCAAACACAACTAGTAAGGTGAAATGTGAATATGTTTTTGAACAATTGTATTGTTCATATATAGGTACTGGCTACATGTGCAAATTTAGTATGATGAATAAATATAGTGAAGCTTTATTTAAGGAGCTTGAATTTTAAACTGTACTATTATGATCTTTCCAATCTTTTCTAAAAAGTTATTTAGTGAAAGTGTTATTCCAGTGATATATTATATTGTATATGTTAAAGTCCATTTCAAATGTTGATAGTCTAGAAAGTTGATCTGCGAAGGGCCGATTGGGTTTTGCATGTTGAAGGATATGACGGAAATGTGATTTCTTTGGAGATGCTAGATTCAGGTTAACTGTAGAAGATTGGCACCGTATTTTGAATCGGTGAAATGTGATAAATTGAGCTACTATTAAGCATATGTGAGCAATATGGGAAAACCTGGAGAACATATAATTAGTGGCTTTTCTCTAAGCCTTTCCTTAGAGAAAGGCTTAGGAAGTTAATTCTGGAGACAAGCGTGAATACTTTTCATAAGTGGCATGTGGTTGAAATGATCCTCTAGTGTATGAAGAGGGGTGGTGGGAGAACCAGTTCATGACTTGGACATCGTTAGATAGTTTTCTTAGAAAAACTAGAAAGGTTTGGCAAGTGCAGGAGCTCTTAGATAATGGCAAACACAAACATTGGAGATGACTTGATGTGCATCCAGAAAACAGATAAAGTAGTAGATGAACACTTCTCGTGAAGAAGTGTTGAAGCCTGGTTTATGGTAACAGTTACTACTTGGTTTTCTCTGGTGGAGAAGTAGATGTAGACAACTTCATCGATGAGGTATAATCTATGCTGGGTTAAGCTTGGAAATGTTGCAGGTGGTAAGCATTTGGTTTTAGCTAGCACGAGCATGTGATGGGAAGACAGACTATACAGATTAAGTGGGAGTTATGGCCAGGTATGACTACTCAAATCAAGTAGGAGTAAGCCTAGAGGCGACTACTCAGATCGAGTGGGAATTAGCCTTGAAGGATGAAGAGTAAAAGCGTCAGCAGGTCTACAACGGTAAAGAATCACAAGGATGTGGATTGAAGTCAAAGGTTTAGGAAGGCATCGAATGTAGAAGACAATTACAGTGCTATTCGTATCAGGTGGGAGATTATTGGAAATGTGACACAAGTGAGCCACAGTCAGTAGTACCATTTATGGTGGTGGTTGGCAGATAAGTGTTATTGGTTGGTTTCTGGGAAGGTTTCATTAACATGGCTGCCATTTGAAGCCTATAAAACGGCATTTTGAGAGAAGAATAAACAAGTAGCAAGCAACAACGAGAGCCAAACACTGAGAAATATAAAGAGGCTGCTGCCTTTGTGGCAGCAACATGAGCTTCCATAAGCAATAGCTTGTGTAGGTTAGTAAAATGTGAATGATAGAGAGAAGTGATGCAATTACAAGAGAGTGTGACTATGAGGTTTGTCCTCCTTCACTATTGTAAATTGTGGTGTTTCTCCTATCCAATAATATTGGCTGCTGCTCTGTGGATGTAGATAAATTGCTGAACCATGTTAAATTTGTTGTGCTTAGCCTCTGAGCAAAAATCAACGGTTCTTCATGTCCTAATAAGTGATATCAAAGCTCTGGAATTATCAACAAAGTGGTATCAAAGCTTTAGTATTCCCAACAATAATCATAGGCTAATTAGAGGCCTGCAGCGTACAGCTTTACCTTGTGACAAGAGAAAGTGAATTATTCTGAAAGAGAAACTTGAACTCTTTTGTAAATTGTAAGTAAACATTGTTACAAGTACTACTTACTTTAATTTTGCTGCCTAATCATTTAAAGTTTTGGCTTAATTGTTACAAAAGCTGTTCTTTCTCTTTTTGAATATCTGGGATTTGCTTCTCTGGAATTTTAATTTACTTTCAATAAAATGAATTTTCTGTTTTCATTGAGGGAAAAAAAATTTGGTTATGTGACCTCCAATTGGCCTTTTCAACTTTTAAGACATCTACCCTCAACTCTCATTACAAAAAACAGGAAGTTTAATTAAGCAAGATATTGAAAGAAAGATTGGTTTATCTATGTTTTCATTTTCTGGAAAAAAAAGAGAGGCAAAAAGCCACAGGCAAGTGTCCAAGCTTTACCAATCAATACAAGGAAACAGGAAGTAAAGCCCCCAAGTTGGACTACTTATACAAACTACAAAAAGCGAAGCCTAAAATTGACAAAATCTATCTTGACAAGCTCATGACCTTATGTATTTATACAGAAAGTTTCAGTACAAAACTTTTCAGCGTACCTTCTGAAGATAGTTGAAGTTTTTATGAGAATTGTTGCTTCTAAGGAGGGGAAGAAATTTATGCTCTCTTTTTGGAAGATTAACAACCATGAAATATATGTATATACGTGTATTTGATAGTGCTAGCTGATCAACATTGATGAAGTTAGCTTGAGATAAGAAAAGGTCTTTTATTCTTTCCTTTTTTTTTTCCGGTTCAAGAATAAGCTTTTATTTCAGTTGTAAGAATTTATAGTCGTGAATTGCATCTTTAAAGAACAGGAAGGTTACCGAAGTTTTAACTTGTGATGAAAGTAAAATATTTATTCCATTTTTTCTTATAAATAACAACCTATGATTTCAGTGCTTTGAATAAAACACAATTTGGTGGCACAGCAAGTGAAGCAATACTCAGGTTGTTCGTCGAGTCCTCGAGCATTATTCTTCAGGTACGTTGAGATGTGAGTGAATGTGTCTATCTTGTATTTCTTTTATTTTATATTTGTACTTGTCAAAGGAGACGACAGCTGAAACCAAATTTATGATGGGAAAATAAATGGTGGTTTAATATGTAGGTGGCACATTCTGTTATCTAATCCTGAGAATTATTGAATTATTGAGCATAATAAAGGGAGCTCACGCAGGAAATTTGTGAGTTTTTTTTTGGATAACCATCGAGAGAGGAAATTTGTGAGTGATTCATGTTTTAAATTCATGTTGGCTTTTTATCTGAATTACTTGAATTATAATCACTTAGTAGATTGTTATGTGATTACTATCATTATCATTTTCTTCGATGTTTCTTTAGTTCAAGGTTATTTCTGTTATCTAGAAGTTGTGCTAATTAAGAATTTTTTTTGTTGTTTATTATTATTATTATTATTATTATTATTATTATTATTGTTGTTGTTTTTGTTGTTGTTGTTGTTGTTGTTGTTGTTTTCTAATTGAAGGAAATCAAACTAACATGGGCATCCATAATGTGTTCGAAACTGTTTGAAGAAACCTAAATTTGATTCACTTAAATACAATAGGATGGCACTATCACATGATATATATAATTGACTACCGAAATAATAATGTTAGTTACTAGAGTAAAATAATTTAATCAAATATTTTAATGATAATTAAGTTTTTAAAGGTAGATAATTGGAAGCACTAAATGCTTTCTTGAATCCTAGTAAATATATTATGAATTACTTTTCATATATAATTAATGTTTTTGTGGTTTTAGTGTGTTTTACATAGTTAAATTGTTGAAAAATATAATATGTTAAAGAATCAATTCAATTCAAAAGCTTAAATTGTTATATGAGATCTCAAAATATATTTTATATTATTCTCTAACATTTCCTGAAAACTCTTTGCATTTAAAACTTGTACAGACTCATGCTACTTTATAAGATCCTAAGATATGATTTATATTATTATCTAACATAATAATGATTGGTTCCATAAGATTTTTGGCTTTTATTTTATTATTTGAATTTATTTAATGTTTTTTTTATTAAAAATCTTTTATGTTGTTAAATGAAATTCTAAAATATAATTTATATTATTCTTTAAAATATTAAAAATCATAAATAATTAACTGATTTAGTTGTATTCTTCTAGCATTTTTTATTACATAATTTTTAATGTTTTATTTTGTATTAGAAATGTTGTTATATAAGTAAGTTTTCTATTAATTCATCTGATTTCTATATTTATTTATCTCATGTTCTTATTAGCAATAACAATTGCTTAATATATCTCTCGTATTCGTAAATAATTAACTAACAATCAAGCTCCTAGACTTGACCAATATCTTATCAGCTTTTATTATTTATACTTCATTAATATATAATCAACAGTAGAATTAATAGTCATCCCACATTTTTTTACTTGTTATTTTAATATTCCACTTAATATATACTATTAATTATGTTTATTTATACAAAATTCTCAGATTAAAAATATAGGGTTGATTGATGTAAGTTCATGAGAAAAATAAATAAATACATTTAGAGAAGTTACCTTTTTATTTATAATACTTGTATGTGGTATACATTTTTATCAAGTTTTGTGCACATTATTTTGACTTTACTTTTTTGAAAATTAATTCGTGATTGTTTCGTTAACTAGAAAGAAAAATCTAAACTCTAACCAATATATATATAACAGTGCTAGCTATTCAAAATTGATGATGTTAGCTTGGGACAAGAAAAGTAAATAACTATGCTTGAGTTTTGGCTTGAGTTGAATTTTGGCTTACACTTTTCTTTATGTTTTGGCTTGAGTTTTTTTCCTGTTCAAGAATAAGCTTTGATTTTAGTTGTAAGTACTTATATTCATGACGTGCATCTTGCTATAACAGCTAGCTTACCTGAATTTTAACTTGTGATTAAAGTATATATATGTAAACAAATTCATAGGAATTGAAGCGAAACTCAAATTGCTCGCCGAGTCCTCAAGCATTATTCTTCAGGTACGTTGAGATGTGAGTTAATGTGTCTATCTTCCATTTCTTTTATTATGTATTTATTCTTTTCATAGAAGAAGAGAGCTGAAACTCAATTCATGATGGGGAATATAATATATAGGTAGCTCAATTTGGTAATTAATCCTGATATTTTGATTTGTTGAGCATAATTGAGGGAGCTCAGGAAGGAAATTTGTGAGTGATTCATGTTTTAAATTTATGCTGGTTTTTTTTTTAATCTGAATTACTTGAATTATAATCACCGTGTAAATTGTTATGTGATTACTAGCATTTTCTTTGATGTGCCTTTAGTTGTGCTGAATATGCTTTTTTTTTTGGTTGTTGGCACCTGGTCTAATTAATTGAAGGAAATAAAACATGGGCATTCATAAGGTGTCTGAAACTGTTGAAAGACTATGGAACGGATGGGAGCTTCGCATGGTGATGTTGCTCAGTCTCTTTCTTCAAATTTTTCTTATAATCTTTGGGCGTAGACGAAAGTATAAAGCAGGATTCTGGCTCGGAGCTCTTGTTTGGTTAGCATACTTGTCAGCAGATTGGGTGGCAACATTTTCATTGGGTATCTTGGCTCAAAAGCTTGGAGATTCAGAAACGAATTGTATAAATTCAAATCGAGGATTGATCCCGGCATTTTGGGCACCAGTCCTCCTTATGCACCTCGGTGGCCCGGACACTATCACTGCATATTCAATGGAAGACAACGAATTGTGGTTAAGACATCTGCTGGTGCTAGTAAGCCAAGTTGCTGTGGCTTTTTATGCCTTTTCGAGGTCATGGTG